>MAAC01012081.1_pt1 | contig 122234 bp, 113 predicted proteins | sample 1115981 | NCBI WGS metagenome assembly MAAC01 (sample SAMN04961126, study PRJNA320927) | seawater metagenome | isolation source: sample BD02T64 sea water enriched with oil for 64 days | place: USA:Gulf of Mexico | collected 2013-07-27
GTAAGAGGGTGTCACAAGAAAGCCCTAACAAGGCACTTAAACGGAACTAAAACAGTTGGTTAGGTTTCGCTTCGCTACACATTATAACCAACAATTTTAGTCCGCTTAGTGCGGCGTTATGTTTTCAAGGATGATTCAGAGGTATGGTTAAAAAAATTGGATTTTTTCTCATGGGGTTACTTTTCTTAGGTATTTATATTCCTCTATCAATTAAAGTTTTTTCTGGCTCTGATCAAAACATTTATTACGCACAAAACGAGCTTATGTTTGGTAGTTACACTTTGGTGGGTGCTTTCATATTCATGACCATAATATTACTATTAGTGTGTAATTATCTAATTGATTTAATGTTTAAAAATAAGCAAAATAAATAAAAGCGTATTTGCTTGTAGTGAAAACATAATAAACAAGGACACGTAACAGTTGGCTCGGTTCCGCTTCGCTTCACATTTTAGCCAACCATTACTTAGCCGCTTATTGTGGCGTTAGCTGTACATAAAGGATGGGAGTATCATGTCTAGTATCGAATATGTGAAATTTGGCGATATAAATCCAGATAATTTCTTACCTCTATTAAATAAATTGAAAATTAGAGAACATTTGATTCAACATGAATTGTTTGACATAAACTCTACAGCAGCTTGGATGAAGTCAAAGATAGAAGTTGATGCGAGTCATGGCTGTAAAGTACGTGCTATAAACTTAGATAATCAGCTTATCGGATGGTGTGGTATTCAATTCGAGGATGGTAAATACGAGATAGCAATAGTTATAGATGATAGTTCGTGGGGGCTTGGTGTTAAGATATTCCATGAAATAATGGAGTGGGCAAAAGTAATTGGGCATAAAGAAGTTTATATACACTTTTTACATACTCGCCCTAAGTATAAATTTTTACAAAAGCTAGCTAAAAAAGTCTACGAAAGTGAACTTTTTGGCAGTAAGTTTAATACATACCAGCTCGCAGTAAAGTAGCAGCTAACAAGCAAATTAATCAGGACAAAATACAGTTGGCTTTTGCTCCTGCGTCGCTATTTTAACCAATTATTATTTGCCTCTTAGTGAGGCGTTTAAGTTTCTCTAATTGATGCGAACCATTGCATCTTTGTATACTTTTCCTTTGTCACGCTTCCCAACAGAGATCACTGTTACCGTAATGACAGCATCATTTACTTCATAAACTAACCGGTAACCTACTTGCCTAAGCTTAATTTTGTATAATTCATTACCGCCAGAAAGTTTTGCGCTTTCTATGTGCGGCTCATTTAATATGTTTTCAAGTTTTTTCTTAAACTGCGATTGAATCGTCGCACCTAATTTTTTCCATTCTTTCAATGCTGACTTTTTAAATTCTAACTCATAGGTCATTTAAACTAACCTTTACGCTAGGTTCATTTTTGCGTTGTTGAACAATAGCGAGCAATTCCAGATCTTCAATATGATCCATCATAAATTCATATGTCTCTGCGGGTATACAATAAAATGCAGGTTCATTTCTATTTAATACAGCAATTGCTTCACCGTGAGCGCTCAACGCAACTTTCATAGGGTTTGCTTTTAGCTCGCTTATACTTGCAGCAGCTTCAGTTAATATTCTAGTTGTCATGCTTTACTCGGTACGTTAAAGTGGTCTTTAATTAAGGCTAGTATAAACGACGAAACTTAACAAGTCATTCAAAAGGACAAATAACAGCTGGCTGTTGTTCGTTCATCACACATTTTAGCCAACAATTATCAGCCCCTTATTTGGGCGTTGAGGCTGTAGAATTTCTCCAAAAAGGAACATTTTCAATGTTCCTTTTATTCTTTTGAATTGTTTGTTTTTTAACCTTGTGCCGTGATCCCGTTTGTGATCTAATAGTTATTATTCAGTCAGACAAAAAACTTATGGCGAACTACAAACCTGATTTATCCTGCCAAAGTAAGTTCATTCCCATTGATTTTTCACAACAGATAATACCTGGAACGTTTGAATATGCGCTTGCGCATATTGTCGATAATCACCTTGATTTATCGGGCTTCGACAGTTGGTATCAGAATGATAAAACGGGCGCGGCAGCTTACTCTCCATCGGTGATGTTAAAAACCATTTTATTTGCTTATTCTCGTGGCATTATTTCAAGCCGTAAAATAGTAAACGCTTGTGAAACCAATATTACTTTTATGAGTTTATCGGGCGATGCTCAGCCTCACTACACCAGTATTGCTGGCTTCGTTGCTAAAATGAAAGACCAAATTGAACCGCTGTTTACTCAAGTATTATTGATCTGTGATCGTGAGGGATTAATTGGACGAAACATGTTCGCCATTGATGGCTGTAACTTTTACCTTAACGAAATAAGTCCAATGCGAGTAGAGAATGGAGTGGAGTGGTACTTTTGAAGAGCTTAAACGTAAAGAAGTTAAGTTACGTAAAGCTAGCCAACGGATATTGGCCAGACATCAAGCGCAAGATGGTCTGGGTGACGATGTAATCAATCACGACTTAAAGCAAAAAGAAAAGCTGGATAATAGCGCCGAAAAAATTGGAAACTTCCTTGCTACCAACGAAGAAAAAACAGGCAGCAGAGGCAAGCCCGTAAAAAGTAACATCACAGACCCAGACAGTGTAAAAATGACCACCAGTAAAGGCACTATTCAAGGTTACAATGGTATTGCCATTAATGATGACAAGCATCAAATTATTCTTCAAGCCCAAGCATGGGGTAGTGTTGCTGAGCAACAGACCTTAAAACCTTCCATTGACCAACTCAAAAAACAATTAACCAATTTAGGTACACCAGAAACATTTTCAACAGCCAAGTTTACTGCCGATAGTGGTTTTCATAGTGAAGTTAACCTTAAGTTCATGGCATCAACAGGGCTAGATAGTTACATGGCAGATAATGCTTTTAGAAGCAGAAATCCCTTGTTTAAAACCAGCGAAACGTTTCAGACAGAAAAAGAAAAACGACGATTAAAACGCAGTAAAGGTAAGCCGAAAAAGTTTAGTCGAGATGATTTTTACTTTGATAAAGAGGCTATGACCTGTCGTTGTCCCGCAGGTAAAAGTATGTGGTTACAGAGTCAGCAGATTATAACTGAAGGTAAAGCTTACACACGATTCTCTGGTTTTTTAAAACACTGTAGAGTTTGCCCTTTGCAAAAACAATGCATGCGAAATCCCCCCAAAGAAACAGGACGACAAGTGCAATTTCCAGATGAAACTAATCTGGTAGTAAGCTATAGCGATAAAATGAAGGTGAAAATAGACAGTCCTGTGGGGCGACGGCAATACAGTAAACGTCTTGGTGCAATAGAGCCAGTATTTGGCAATATTACCGTGAATAAATTCACTTTACGGGGACAAGAAAAAATGAATGCCCAATGGCAGATGTACTGCTTAGTACATAATATTGAAAAGTTAAGACATAGTCTCGATTAAGGCGGTAATCCCGCATTTCCCCCTCGAAAACAGCCATAATAAGACGAAAACAAGTAAAAATCCCGCCATTACAGTATTGTGATTATAAATAAAGTTTAAAAAAGAGTTATTCTACAAGCTCGTTATATTTTTCTAATGATCGGCGTAATGCCCGCCAATAGCGAAGATATAGATATATTCGTCATCGAATTTATAAATTAGCCTATCTTTTTGAGAAATCCGCTTCGACCATAAACCAGACAAGTTATGTTTTAACTGCTCAGCTTTTCCTAAGCCACCACTAGGATCTGATCGCAACATTTCTTTTAATATTTTACATAATGATTTATGTAGTTTTTTATCTTTTTCTCTCAGCTGCTCGTAAATGAGCCACGTCTTACCTTCAAAGATTAATGATCTCATCTAATTGCTCTTGTGTTGGTTTGTGGCCTTTATTACTATTATGCGTATTCATTGATTCTGCTATTTGTTGCATCAAGCTGTTACTTTGTAATACGTGTAATGTCTCTTGTTCTCTTTCCCAGTCGTCAGCACTCATTACAATAAAAGCATCACCAGCACGTCTGGTTACTTTAATCGGTTCATGTTCGCTAACTGTTTGTTCAACGTATGTTTTTAAGTTGTCTCTAAACTGATTTACACTTATGCTATTCATAGTAAACTCCAATTCATGTACGGTAATGTCGTACATTGTAGTTTAAAAAATATAACAAGTCACTCAAAAGGACAAATAACAGTTGTTTTTGCTCCTGCGTCGCTTATTTTAACCAATTATTATTTGCCTCTTAGTGAGGCGTTGAGGCTGTAGAATAACTAATTCAGTCAAAACCACTAAAATTTTGTGCTCCTGTATCGTACTGTAGACGATTAACTCGATATAGGTAATGCATTTAGTACCCTTATTTTATGGGGGAATTTATAATAAACGAGTAATTCTACAGGCTCGTTATGTTTTGGAGATAAACGTGAGGTATTTCGAAGTATTAATTATTGGGGGACTGCTGCTTATTTCAATAAACTCAGTTGCTTCAGATTTGAAATATATCGATATAAGTGAGATTATCACAAAAGAAGAATTTTCAAAATATAGAGACGTCGGTGATTTCATAGATAGCTCACCCAAAGTCACTATTGAAGTTAAATCTGAACCAGAGGATACTGCAAAATATGGCCAAGATGTCGTTAAGTCTCTCACTGGTTCTGATTGTGATAGAGATGGTGAAATGGATGATAATAAAACATGTAATGCCGTTTATTATAAGCTTTGGATGAAATATGAGCGTTAAAATATAGTCCAAACATATCAAGTCATTCAAGAAGGACAAATAACAGTTGGCTATTTGTTCACTACGTTCACTTATTTTAACCAACTATTATTTGCCTCTTAATGGGGCGTTGAGGCTGTAGAATAACTAATTCAGTCAAAACCACTAAAATTTTGTGCTCCTGTATCGTACTGTAGACGATTAACTCGATATAGGTAATGCATTTGGTACCCCAGTTTTATGGGGTAATTATTAATAAACGAGTAATTCTACAAGCTCGTTAGTTGCTCCTCGATGTTCGGTGACACCATAACGTTATGGTGCTATAATGTTGTTATTGAATCAATGGAGCTATTACCATGAGTAACTTATCTAAACGTTCGACTGTTTATTTTGAACCTGACATACATCAAGCTTTAAAAATGCGCGCAGCCTCTGCACACCTATCTGTTTCTGAGCTGATCGATGAAGCTGTTAGATTATTAATGCGTGAAGACCAAGAAGATTTGGCTGCGGTATCACAAAGAGCTAACGAGCCTGAGATATCTTATGAAGATCTGCTAAACGATTTGAAGTCACATGGCAAAATATAAAATTACTTTTAAAAAATCTGTAGCTAAAGATTTACGAGTTATACCGAAAAGCGATATACAAAAGATTTTAAGTAAAATAGATTCTTTAGCTGAGAATCCGCGTGGTGAAGGCTGTATAAAGTTATCAAGCAAAGAAAACTATAGAGTTCGACAAGGTTTATATCGCATAATATATGAGATTAAAGATGGTCTGCTTGTTGTAAATGTCGTTAAAGTAGCTCACAGATCACATGTTTATAAGAGCAACTAACAAACTTCAAACGGAAAAAATATAGTTGGCTGTTTTCACGTCTTTTTTTATATTTTGTTAATAGGTCGATTTTTAAGCTTGAATCCAGTTCTTGTCTGTGAACTAGTAGATATTATTAACCAACAGTAAAATGTTATGGCGAACTACAAACCCGATTTATCCTGCCAAAGTAAGTTCATTCCCATTGATTTTTCACAACAGATTGTGCCCGGTACTTTTGAATATGCGCTTGCACATATTGTTGATAATCACCTTAATTTGTCCGGCTTTGATACTTGGTACCATAATGATAAAACAGGTGCTGCGGCTTATTCTCCAGCCGTGATGTTGAAGATCATCTTATTTGCTTATTCAAGAGGCTTTTTCTCCAGTTAATAATCTTGGTACGCCAGATACCTTTACCACGGCAAAGTTTACTGCCGATAGTGGTTTTCATAGTGAAGTTAATTTAGTTTACATGGCAACGACTGGGCTTGATAGTTATATTGCTGACAATGCCTTTAAGAAGTCGCAATCCACTGTTTCAAGTCAGTGAAACCTATGCAACAGAAAAAGAAAAGCGGCGGTTAAAGCGCAGTAAAGGTAAACCTAAACAATTTAGTCGCGATGATTTTTATTTTGATAAAGACACTGAAACCTGTCGCTGCCCAGCAGACAAGGACATGTGGTTACAGAGTAATTATATTAATGTTGCTGGAAAAAGTTATACCCGTTTCACTGGCTATTTAAAAGACTGTAAGGTCTGCCTTCTGCGACAACAATGCATGCGTAGACCGCCGTCTAAAACAGGACGACAAGTGCAGTTTGTTAACGACAGCTCAGCCAATGTCATCAGCTACACTGACAAAATGAAGATAAAAATAGACAGCAGTGCAGGACGACGACAATACAGCAAACGCTTAGGAACGATTGAGCCAGTATTTGGTAATATCACCGTCAACAAAGGCATGAATAAGTTCACCTTACGCGGTCAAGAAAAAGTGAATACCCAGTGGCAGATGTATTGTTTAGTTCATAATATAGAAAAGTTAAGAAAGAGCCTACATTAGGGCTAAAAGGCCTGCATTCTTCCTCGAAAACAACTTCAAAACGTGAGAACAAGTAGAGAACCAGCCATTATTTAATGCTGACAGGTGATAAAATAAAATCGCCAAAAACGTAAACGTTTTTGATTGTTAAAAGAAAACAAACCAGTTAGAGTATTTTGATTAAAAATAATTTTAAAACGAGTAATCCTACAGGTTCGTTAGGCTTTTCTCAGTTTTTGGGTTATGTAATAAGCTTTAGAGGAATTATAAGTTGTATAAGCAAAAAGGTTTTACGTTAATTGAGTTGGTAGTAGTTATCGTTATTTTGGGTATATTGGCAGTTACAGCAGCACCTAAGTTTATCGATTTAACTGACGATGCAGATGAAGCTGTATTTTTAGGGATATCAGCAGCATTCAAAAGTGGCGTTAATCAAGTACACCTTGCTTGGTTAATACGCGCAAATAATCAGGCGGTGCAGGATTTTATAGAGATTTCAGATCCTATTGCAGGAGGTGACTTAAGTGTAAATAGCGCTGGTTACCCAGCTGATACAAGAGGCACTAGTTTAACACTAAATAGCGAAAATGATTGCTTAGACGTGTGGAGAGCAGTTCTTGATTCACAAGATGCATTGGTGACAGGTGATGACTCCAGTGATTTTGAGGCGACATATAATGGTGGTAATACTTGCACTTATACCTTTAACAAACAAATAAGCTTAACAGTTGATTATGACTCCAATAGTGGTGAAGTAACGATAAACAGTTAAAGGTTATTGAAAGCCTAACAACGGTTTTCAAGTCGGACTCGTATCAGTTTTCTCGGTTCCACTTCGTTTCACATTTTAGCAAATTATTTCTCGCCGCTTAAAACTGCGTTGAGGCTGTAGAATTTCTCCAAAGTAGAAAATGACGGGTAAAATTTATGCTCATAGAGCCTGCAAAAGTCATTATCTAGTAAGATATTGCCTCAAATTTCACGTAGCAACGCGTTTTGAGGCTTAATTTTTAATAATTTTAGAGTCTAGTTTTCAATAAGGGAAAACCTACAGGCTCGTTATATTTTTCTAGAGTGCGGAGTTAACATCCATACTTTTATGCAATATACGAACTATTAAAATTTCATTAGCTTTATGCTTTTTGTAATAAATCACATGGCTAGCTTGAGGGTACTTGTTGTATCCCTCTCTAGTATAATCGCAATTAATACCTAGTTCTGGTTCATCGGATAATAATTGAAATGTATTATCCAGTATTTTTAAATAATCATTTCGTTGTGATTTACCCCAAGTCACTTGGGTATATTTAGCTATTTTAATTAAATCTGATTTTGCTTTCGAAGATAATAAAAATTTATTCATTAATGATGATCTTTATCTAGCTCAGTCAATAAACCTTCATAGCTGTAATCAGCAATACCACTTTGCTCACCTTGGATTAGCATATTGCGTAAATTTAATAATTTGGCTTCTTGATCTTCCAAAGCCCTTAATCCTGCTCTAACAATTTCACTTGCTGAACCGTAACGACCAGTGTTAAGTTGTTGGTTTATAAACTGATCAAAATGATCACCTAATGTAACGCTTGTATTTTTAGCCATGACTGAACTCTCTATGCATACCAATATATATTAGATTATGGTATAAAAAATATAACAAGGCAATTAAACGGACAAAAAACAGTCTGCTTCGCTCGTGCCTTACTAATTTTAGCCAACTACTTTTTGCCCCTTTAATGGGTATTATGTGTTTAGGAGTACATTTTCATGCCTCATGTAGAAATTAAATATTCTGATAATTTAGATATAGATACCAACAAAATCTTTGATGCTGTCGAGAGAGTCATCAATGAAAAGGATATGAGCGCGGGTGAATGTAAGTCAAGAGCTTATCCTTGTTCTCAGTATAAATACTCTCACATACTTGTTACTGTATCGTTATTAACAAAGCCTCATCGAGATAAAGTGTTTACCCAGAGTTTAAGTACTGAAATTGAAAAAGCGATAAAAATTCACCTCAAACAAAGCTTATATTTTTCGTTAAACATTGAATATAGTCTGGATTACTACACTACAAATATTCATTGTGTCGAAGGAGATAAGCTACAAAGTATGGTGGATAACGTTACAAGTTAAAATATTATTGATTTATTTTAATAAAACGCTTAACGGGGTCGTTAGGCACGAAAATAATTCAGGTGTCATGTCCGAATATGGCGAGCATTAAATATGTGAACATTTATAATCTAAAATCTTTATGCAAATGGGTTTAATAAATGACAACTAAATTTTTAATTAAGGCATTAAACACCAGTGGTTTTCATGACTTCATGGATAAAAATGACGATGAGTTAGACGCTTATCATGCCAGGTGGAAAACTGTGGATGCTGATCCCGGATACCCTTGTCGTGTTTCTCTATCTGATGCAAAAATCGGTGAGAGAGTGCTTGTATTATCTTATTGCCACCATAATGTTAACTCACCGTACAGGACTGCCGGACCGATATTTGTCCGTGAAAAAGCAGAAATGGCTAAGTTAGACTTCAATGAAGTACCTGAAATGCTTCGACATAGATTACTTTCAGTAAGAGCCTACAACTCAGGGCAATTAATGATCGGGGCGGAAGTGATACAAGGTACAGAGCTAGAGTCTGCAATTGATAGACAATTTCAAAATATTGCAGTTGAATATATTCATCTTCATAATGCAAATCCTGGTTGCTTTAATTGTAGTGTGTATCGAGCCTAAGCTATCAAAAGAACAATATGGAGTTGTAATGTCTGAGTATTTAGCAAAAATAAATTGGGCGAGAGCCAATGATGAAAAATATATTAATAACAAATATAGTAGAGGGCATGAATGGACTTTTGATGGTGGTGTAACCGTTCAAGCATCATCTTCTCCACATGTAGTCCCTTTGCCATATTCTGTTGAAGCTAACGTTGATCCAGAAGAAGCTTTTGTTGCATCACTTTCTAGTTGTCATATGCTGTTCTTTTTATCTGTTGCAGCTAAAAGAAGATATATTGTGGATTCATATGTGGATAATGCTGTAGGTATCATGGAAAAAGATGATGAGGGTAAAATATCAATGACTAAAGTCACACTTAGACCTCATGTTCAATTTTCAGGTGATAAAAAACCGACAATTGAGCAACTTGAAAAAATGCATCATCAATCTCATGAGCAATGTTTCATTGCCAATTCAGTAAAAACTGAAATAGTGACTGAAATCACCCTCTAATTAACTGTTTTTCTACTGAAAGACGGTCTTTATTTTTCTTTTTTGTGAAAAATATTCAATTTTATAAATTGGTAAGTATTCTATGTTATTGTTTGTTAATTAACGTTTATTGACTAAGTGATACAAGATTATTTATCACCTATTCTTGGGCGTTATAGCTATATTTAGTCTATTGATATTTCTACGAGGAGTTTAAAAATGTTTAGCCATATTATGATTGGTGCAAATGATGTACAAGAATCGAAGGTTTTTTATGATGCGATTTTGGGCGCTATGGGCCATGAGCCAGGTGTAATCGATGAAAAAGGTCGTTGCTTTTATTTTACTAAAAGTGGTGTTTTTGCGTTGACCAAACCTATTGATGGAGAACCTGCTTGTAATGGTAATGGCTCTACTATCGGTTTTGCAGCGAAGACGACTGATATTGCTGATGCTTGGCACGCTGCAGGTCTTACTAATGGTGGTAGTACATGTGAAAACCTTCCTGGAGTGCGTGAAGGAGTGCTTGGCAAGCTTTACCTCGCTTATTTACGCGACCCATCAGGTAATAAAATTTGTGCGCTTCACCGCTTAGATTAAGATAAAAGTTACGATCTCAGTCATTGTGTTTAGTTTATTAACAGCTTTTGCCAATCATATTTAGACTATAAACAGGGCGCTATATCTACATGGAGGTATTGTGATAGAAGTATATCTTTTTGATTGGGGCGATACGTTAAGGATTGATTTTCCTAATGCAGAAGGAAAAATGTGTCATTGGGAAAATGTTGAAGCTGTTCATGGTGCAAAAGATACCTTAGAGTCACTGTCCCAAGAAGCTCAAATTTATATAGCTACAGGTGCTGCCGATTCTACAGAATTGGAAATCAAGTTAGCATTCGAGCGTGTTGGTTTAAGTGAATATATCTCAGGGTATTTTTGTCAAGCTAACTTAGGGTTGGTGAAAGGCTCACCTGAGTTTCTTAACGCTATATTATCAACGTTAAATGTGCCTGCCTCAAACATAGTCATGGTTGGTGATAATTTTGAAAAGGATATTGAGCCAGCTATCTCTGTTGGTATCAACTCTGTCTGGTTTACACCGAGTAAAAATGTATTAAAAACACCACTCAATGTTAGAAAAATTGATTGCTTAAGCGAACTGTGTATATAATCATTATTAAAAGCCCGACCAGTCACATGTCTTATGATACTAAAGAAAACTGCACAAAAAAATAATGGGAAATGAGCTGAATAGTTGAAATAATACCATGGCGTACAAGTCATAAAGTATAGCTGGTATCAGTTTTTTCTACTTCATTACAAGATAAGTCATTATAAAAATCTTCTTGATATGAGCCTTATAGAGCTAAACCTTATTGCATCAAATATGAATAAAGTTAATGTAGAATAGGGGCGGTTTAGGGTAAAATACACTATTACTCTATTTAATGATATGCATCCCATTACTATTAAAACTCTATCAGAAACGGACATTAGCTGTTCAAATTGTCAGGCTTGTTGCTGTCGCCTAGAAGTATTGCTTGTTACTGACACAGGTGTGCCTTACGAGTATATCGCTGTGGATAAATGGGGTGGCGAAACGATGCTGCGTTTAGAAGATGGCTGGTGCTCAGCTCTAGATCGTGGAACTCTCATGTGTTCTATTTATGATAATCGCCCTTGGAACTGTCGGGAATTCGAAATGGGTTCATATGATTGCCGTACGGAAAGAGCCGTAGAGATTGTCGTTTCGTATTAACAACTATTTCATACTAATTTTAACTAACAATGCTTTGCCTAAAGTCGTCTCCAATTTTAGCAGAATCATGCATCTTCAAGTGGAGCTGGTATAGGTGTTAATCCCTTATTATTGAAGTGCTTATAAGGGGTTTATTTATATACTAATACTAATACTGAAACTCATCACCACTTACAAACTAACTGGCATATTATCAATTAACCTTGCTTTACCTAAATAAGCCGCCGCTAGAATAACAATATCTTTGTCATTGGGTGTTACCGGCGCTAACGTTTTAGCATTACATAAATTAATATAATCAGTTTTTAAACCGGCATTATCAATTTTTTCACTTGCTTGCATTATTAGTGCGGCATAGTCTCTTGGTTGATGACTTTTACATAACTCAGCATTTAACCATTGTAAGGTTTGATAAAGCGCAGGTGCTATTGCAAGCTCTTCTGGCGTTAAGTAACCATTGCGTGAACTCATTGCTAAGCCTGACTTTTCACGAATAATTTCCACAGGAATAACATTAACTGGCATGGATAAATCTTCAACCATAGTTTGAATGACTTGCAACTGTTGATAATCTTTCGAACCAAAACAAGCAACATCAGGCTGAACTAAATTAAATAACTTACAAACTACTGTAGCTACGCCGCGAAAATGTCCTGGGCGGGTTGCACCACAATATAAATCTGAAATATTGGGCACCTCGACATAGCTATTTTCACCAAAACCTTTTGGATAAATAATATCTGCGGTAGGCGTAAACAATAAGTCAGTATTGACCTTCGTCAAACTGGCTGTATCTTGTGCCAATGTTCTAGGGTAATTATCAATATCTTCACTTAAGCCAAACTGCATAGGATTTACGAAAATACTAACGATAACTTTATCAGCATGCTGATGAGCGGCATTAACGAGCGCCAGATGTCCGTCGTGTAAATTACCCATGGTGGGTACAAAAGCAATTGTTAGGCCTTGCATGCGCCATGATTTAACTTGTGCGCGTAAATCTTTTATACTTTCAACTGTATTCATTTTCATCTCTTATGGAGCTTAGTTTTATTTTTTAGACGTTGCTCGAAATTCGAAATTATTTAAATATATGGTCTTCGCCGGGGAAGTTACCTTGGCTTACTTCACTGATGTATAATTCAATAGATTTTTTAATATCACCAGTTTCTTGTAAGAAATTTCGGGAAAACTTAGGCATGTAGCTACAAGAAATACCCAAAGCATCATGCATTACTAGTATTTGTCCGTCGGTACCTTTACCAGCGCCAATGCCTATCGTTGGTATGGTAATCGCTTCTGAAATTGCCTGACCTAGTGGAGCAGGAATACATTCTAATACCAGTAATTGCGCACCTGCGGCTTCTAATGCTTGTGCATCTTTGATCATTTGTTGTGCTTGTGCATCTTCTCGACCTTGTACTTTAAAGCCACCGAATACATTTACCGATTGAGGCGTTAAACCTAAATGAGCACATACAGGAATACCTCGTTCAACCAAGGCTTTAATTGTGTCAACCAACCAAGCGCCACCTTCCATTTTGACCACGCTAGCGCCAGCTTGCATTAACTTGGCTGCATTGGTTAAGGCCTGCTCTAAATTAGCGTAGCTCATAAAAGGCATGTCGCCAATGATCAAGGTGTTTTCTACGCCACGTTTGACACATTGGGTATGATAAACCATATCATCAATACTGACAGGCAGTGTGTCATCTTGGCCTTGTAATACCATACCAAGGGAGTCACCAATTAAAATGGCGTGTATGCCTGCTTGATCAAATAGCTTAGCAAAGCTAGCGTCATAGGCGGTAATGGTAGATATTTTTTCGCCTTGTTGTTTCATTTTTAACAAGGTTGATGTTGTTATTTTAGCCATAGTAGTTCCAATGCGATATTTATTTTAAGTATCTATTTTTAGATGTTACTTTTAAATAACTTGTTGTTATAATTATTTTGAGTATTTACTCAATTAGAGTACTTTCGCATAATTTTTTTTCAACTGCAATATTCGATCAACTTAGCTTTAGCTTTCTCATCGCGTTATTTGTAATTTTTTGGCTCAAAAATTTTACACTTTGCCGTTCTGCGGCTATTGAAGAGGGGATTATTACATCGGCGGCAATTTCAGCTAAAGGCACTAAAACAAATTCACGTTTTTTCATACCATAATGAGGTACAGTCAGGCGTTCAGTGTTAATTATTTCGTTACCAAACAAAATAATATCAAGATCTAAAATACGTGCACCCCAACGGTCTTCTTTACGTACTCTGCCTGCTTTATTTTCAATGCTTTGTAAGGCATCAAGTAATTCAAGCGGGGTTAGCGTTGTTTCAAGCGCTAAAACCGCATTAATATAATCGTCTTGATCTTGAGGCCCCATAGGCTTACTTAAATACAATGACGACACGTTAATTACGTGACTTTGTACTATCTTTTTAATCTCATCAATAGCGGCTTGTACTTGTGTAATCGGCTCAGATAAATTACTACCTAAGCCTATATGCGCAATTGTTTTGATAGGTTGCATAATGTTTATTCAGCGCTTGAACTATCAGTACTTTTGCTTGGTGTACGACGTTTTCGTGGACTGCGACGTTTGCTACCAGCTGAGCTGCTTCTAATACCTTTAATCATTTGCAGACGAGCGTCATTAGAGACAGTTTGAAAGTCAGTCCACCATTGAGCCAATTCAATTAAATCAGGTGTATTCTCTATTTCTGCTCGCAATAACAAAAAGTCATAACCCGCTCTAAACTTAGGGTGTTCAAAAGTTTTAAAGGCACGTTTGCCTTCACGGCGTGCTAGCTTGTCTTGCAAAATCCAAATATCTTTCATTACCCCTTGAAAACGTTTAGGAATGGCGATGCTGCGCTGTTGTTCAGGCATGATTTCACTTAATGCAGCAAAAAAGGCATCTTGAGGCGCAAGTTGGTTATTGATATTAATTTGTTGAATATACTTTTGTAATGGGTACCAGAGCATCGCGGCAAATAAAAATGCTGGGGTGACACGCTGTTCATTGTTGATGCGATTATCGGTGTTTTCCATGGCGAGGATGATAAAACGTTCAAGCAATTGATCATTTTGATTTAGTGCTTGCTCAACAGCAGGGAAGAAATAAGTAAATAAATTATAACTGCGCAGTTGTTTATAGTTAGCGACCGCTTTACCAGCAATAAACAATTTTAAAAACTCTTCAAACATACGGGCAGCAGGGATGTTAGCCATTAATGTTGAAAGCTCTTTGATTGGAGCGCTAGTTTCAGGTGATATCTTCATATCAAGCTTGGTGGCAAAACGAATAGCACGCAACATGCGGACAGGATCTTCTCGATAACGAGTTTCGGGATCACCAATTAAGCGGATAATTTTGTCTTCAATATCTTTCACACCGTTGGCAAAATCATACACTTTAAAATCTTTACTAGAGTAATATAAGGCGTTGATAGTGAAATCACGACGTTCAGCATCTTCGTCTATAGAGCCGTAAATATTGTCACGCAGTAACATGCCATGTTCACTTTGTTTTGAGGTTTTCTTACAGTTTTTTTCTTGCTCTGTGGCACTATCGTGGTGACCACGAAAGGTTGCCACTTCAATAATTTCTCGACCAAAAACAATATGGGCTAAACGAAAACGGCGACCAATCAAACGACAGTTGCGAAACAACTCTTTGATTTCATCAGGGGTGGCATTTGTGGCAATATCAAAATCTTTTGGTTTTAAACCCAATAAAATGTCGCGGACACCGCCACCAACAAGATAAGCGTCATAGCCGCCTTTATTTAAGCGATATAAAACTTTTAAGGCGCTTGGACTGAGTAGTTGTCTAGAAACAGAATGTTGACTTCGAGATAACACTATTGGTTGCGCTAGTGTTGATACTACTTTAGTAGCTTGGTTTTTTTTATTGGAATTTTTACTAAAAACCTTTTTACATAAATTGATGACGCGTTTGATAATCGCTGGCCTTTTTTAAAGAATAGAAGTGGATGAAAATTTATCTGCTTGATTAGGCGCAATGATATAACAATCAAGCAAAAAAGAGAATGAAAAAGCAGCGGTTTTTATTCTTCGCTGCATTGAAAAAGATAAGTATTCATAGATACGTTGCTACCAAGGCAATATTTCACCATTAGAATGCTTAAATACCCCTGACTCAGCCATCGTTAATTCAGTCATTAATGTCAGTAAGCGTTCTGCAGCAACTTCGCTAGTAATATCACCATTGCTAGTTTGACCTGGCGCATTAACCATATCAGTTTGTACGTAACCGGGGTGATAAATACCAACAGCAATTTTATTTGCTGCTAGATCTTTAGCAAGAGAGACCGCGGCAATATTTAATGCGGCTTTTGACATGCGATAGCCATAACGCCCCCCAGAGCCGTTATCTGTTACTGAACCCATTCTTGAGGTAATTAACGCGACTTTACTGTTTTCGGGTAAGTTACTAAGCAACGCTTGTGTTAAAGCTATTGGTGCTAAAGCATTGACATTAAACTGCTCAATAATGGTCGCTTTATTAAAATCACTTAGACTTTCATCTCGTAAAATGCCTGCATTATTAATCAGTAAATCGATAGAAACACCAGACAGTTTAGACTGAGCATATGTTATGCCTTCATCAGTGGCGATATCAATCCCTTCAATAATATTAACTTTTAACTCATTAAGTTGTGGGGAGCTTTGTCTACATAAAGCATAAACAGTGTCACCACGTTGCTGACAAATTTTTGCCATTGCAAAACCAATACCGCGGTTTGCGCCCGTTATTACGATAGTTTTAGACATTGTATTTCCTTATTTTGTTAATGAAAATTATTTAGGCCTAGCAAGACTAAATGGTTTGTTGATTGTGGCATACTCGCCACCGCCTAAGCGTGCTAAGGGGTTAACTCTATCTGCATGGACTTTTATTCTTTGTTTTTCGTCAAGTTCGATAACGTCATCGTTAATATATATTTGTTTAATCTCGACAAAAATTAAGCTTTGTGGCACATCGCCAAGTTCTTTTATTTCATAAAGTTCGCAGCCATAAGCAATGTCACATTGGGCTAGTCTAGGTAATGAAAAACCTTCAAAGGGAACTGTTTTTAAGGCCGAAGCGGTTAACTCAGATTCACCATGAGGCAAGCTTGCTGCAGTTTGAGTAACGAGTGCCGAATCGTGTTCTGAAGCTATATGTATCACCATTTTCTTAGTGTTAATTACATTGACTAAGGTATCTTTTTTATCGCCATTGGGCTTGTGGCCAACGGAGATCATTAAAATAGGGGGGGCGCTTGATACTGCGGTAAAATAGGAAAATGGGGCTAAATTAAATAGACCATTATGGGAGTCAGTTAATGCCCAGGCAATAGGTCTTGGAATGATCGTTTGTGTCATCAAATGATAACGCTGGCTTGCAGAAAATTCAGAAAAATTAAGGTTCATATCAGGCACTTCTATAGTTTATATTCATTCGTTTCAATAGCACTAAAATTACTTTTAAAAGTTAAGGCATAAGGATAGTTAGTATTATCGCGTAAATGATTCAATCGCGCTCCCCTCTTTTCAATGGTTTGATTTACATTTTATTCGATACTTATTTCTTTAACCTTAGCTACTTTATCTCGTGACCAATGATTAATCGCCCAACAAATAATGTCATCAACTTTCTCATGAACAAGATTTTCATCTGGCATTTGCCCTAGAAATTTTAGCGCTGCAATTAATGCCGGTTGTGGAGTGTTGTTATTAATAGCAGGGGCTTTGTTTTGTTTACTTAGTTTATAACCTTTCGTTGTTACGGCTAATGGTACATGTCCATATTTGGGTATTGAGCTATTTAATGTGGCGAATAATGTTAATTGTCTGGCGGTTGGTTCAAGTAAGTCACAACCGCGAATCACATGGTTAATATTTTGATAAATATCGTCTACCACTACCGCCAGTTGGTAAGCGAATAAGCCATCTTTACGATGAATGATAAAATCTTCTTTGGCTAGGGCTTTCTCACACTCTACTTTTCCTTGCTCTTGATTTTGGAAAAGATCATCAAATTGATAAATACCATGTTGGTTAATTAAACGAATAGCGCTGTTGTTTTTAGGTCTGTTTCGAGTGCGGCAATGGCCTTGATAAACCCCACCAATACTTTTTATTTCTGCTCGAGTGCATTGACAGTAATAACTGAGGTTTTGTCGCTGTAGATCGCTTAATGCATCTTGATAGATTTCAGATTGTTGGCTTTGATAAAGTACCGGTTCATCCCAATATAAGCCGAACGCTTCAAGCGTTGCTAAAATAGCAGAACTAGCACCCGCTTGTTCGCGAGGAGGATCGATATCTTCTATACGTACCAACCATTTCCCTGATTTACCGTCAGGAGAAACAAAAGATTTAGCATCTAAAAAGCTAGCAAGCGCGGCTATTAAAGAGCCAAAATGGAGTAACCCAGAAGGTGATGGAGCAAAACGACCACGGTAAGCGTTGGTGCTTGGTAACTGTGGTCGCTCAGAGAGCAGAGTGCTATTTAGTGAGGCTTGCTTAGTCAATGACTTAGCCAGCCATTTGGCGCTCTTTAATTTCTGCTAAGGTTTTACACTCAATACAAAGATCGGCAGTCGGTCTTGCTTCTAAACGGCGAATGCCAATTTCGATGCCACAAGATTTACAAAAGCCAAAATCATCTTCTTCAATTAATTGTAAAGTTTTTTCAATTTTCTTGATGAGCTTACGTTCACGATCACGAGTACGTAATTCAAGACTAAACTCTTCTTCTTGAGCGGCTCTATCAACCGGATCAGGAAAGTTTGCCGCTTCATCTTGCATATGAGTCACGGTGCGATCTACTTCTTCACGAAGTTGGACACGCCATGCATCTAAAATCTTTTTAAAATGTTCTTGCTGGGGGGTATCCATATATTCTTCGTTAGCTTTTTCTTGGTACGGCTCTACGCCAGCTAACGCTAATATACCTAATGTTTTGCCTTTGCTTGTTGGCATGATGAATCTCCTAATACTACAAAGACCAAGGTTGTTTGATGAAAACATCAGTTAACTTTTTACCTTGGTTGTAATTGGCAATACTATTATATAATAGACCTAAAATATCAGAACTATATGGTATCACTCATGATAAAAATCAATGCTTTGGGTTAATTAAGTCAAAATAAAAAATAATCACTTTAATATCAGTAATTTATTGACCATCAAAACATGAGTTACTCAGCCTTTATCTTTGACTTTTTAATTGAGCAAGCTTTTTTAGCAATTTTACCTAGGGTTAGTCAACCATTATCTTGTTTTTTAGTGGCAATTAATAATTATTGGTTATTTACTGAAATGCTTACAGTTAGCTGTATCTCTAGTTGACTTGATAATAATTGAGTTTCTTTTAATTGGAAATTAGCTTTGTAAGCAATAACTTCAACCCCTGCTGTTTGTGCTGCCTTTAATAATTCGCTGTATTTTTCATCAATATGGCTAGCAGCTGAAACTTTATTAATGCCACTGTGCAGTATAGCAAAAAATAACACTGTACGAGTGCCTTGTTGGCTTAAGTTGGTTAATTCACGTAAATGTTTTTGTCCTCGAGTAGTTACCGTATCAGGAAAAAATCCTTGACCATCGGCTTGCTGTTTTATTGTTTGCCCCAGTAAAGTAACACTTTTCACCTCGACATAAGCATCATTTTTTGTTGATTTTGAAGTTCCTTGGCTTAAGAAAATATCTACCTTCGAGTTTTCATTTCCATAGTTAACTTCTCGTTTAAGGTTTTTGTAACCAACTAATTCGCTAATTAAGTCAGCCTTAATGGCTTCTTCTACAAGTTGATTAGCGCGCATCGTATTGACACAAATAAAATGATTATCTTTGGTTTGTGTTAATTCCCAGCTAAAGGGATACTTACGTTTAGGGTTCGTGGAGGTGCTATACCAAATAATGTCACCAGGCTCTGCACATCCTGTCATTGCACCTGTGTTAGCCACATGTAAAGTTGTTTCAGTACCATCTTCTAAGATAATATCTGCAAGGAAGCGCTTATAACGTTTAATTAACGTCGCTTTTTTTAAATTAATTTTCATTGGGTAGAATGAGTCATCAGTTTTTACTCATTTTACTTTGTGAAATATTGAATTGCCAATTTCTTATTTCTTATTTCTTATTTCTTATTTCTTAATTTGTTTGTATTTATACCCGTGACCATTAAAAATACTCTGAATCGAGCATTTTGAATGATTACGGGTATATACATCTGTTGATCAATTGAGGTTGTTTTCGGTAGACAATTTTATATTAACTGAGAATTGCCTATTATGTTTGATTAATATGGAGGGCTGTATGGCTAATATCCTATTTACCCGTTACGTTAATCTTCGGATTTTGGATAAATTTATGATAAAGCGATGTGATATCACTATTGTTTAATTAATAAAGCTATCTAACCAATGTTTAGCGTTTTTAGTATCGCTAAAAAAATAAAATTGGACAGAGCAGTTTTGATAAATGCGTTGTAGCTGCATCTGTAAGGTGTCGGCATAGGCGCTATCTATTATAACGGCAGCAATGGCTATCATGCCATTTTCTACGCGATAATGAGTGGTCTCAATTAAATTTTGTTCAACCTCTGGAGTAAATACACCAGTGCCTTTAAATGAGATGAGTGATGCCCATGGATTATTACGCATTTTCTGAGTAATAATTTTAATATCCTTATGATATTGTTCGCTAATAACATCATTGAAAGTGCCTTGTTCATCAATATCAATCAATAAAATATTGTTTTGTTGTTCAATGCGATAACTTCCGAGTGCTGAATATTGCATGAGTATGATCACCTTTGGCTAAGTTTTGTCGAACATCATTGATAGCAATTTTTTAAGCGATTGCCAAGTAAGCATATTATATTTTGTTTGCAAGTTTATATTTATTTAAATATTCATAAGGTTGTAACTAAACATTGCTATGCAATAACGAAGCAGCGATAACGACTTTTTACTTAGTCATATAGGCATATATACCCGTTACCATTCAAGATGCAGGTTTCAGAGTGTTTGAGTGATTTCAATTCAAGGCGCTGTGCTGTAATAATGGTTACTCCCTTATAAATAACAGTAACGATGAAGTGATATTGCTCAAGCGCTTCTTCGATGGGTTTAAAAGTCATTTATGCTGCGTTATTAAATTAAAGAATGGAACAACCATTCTATAAACTTAATGCCTTGCCTAAATGGCTTTTAATTCCCACTGAAATCACGCACTTTGAATGATAATGGGTATAGGCGCTTATCGTTTTAGCAACCAAACAAATAAAGTTGTTTTATTTCCAGCCTAGTTTATCTTCAAAGTCTTGATCTAATTGCTTTGCAAAATCTTTAGCATGCATAGCCACTTCTTCTAACATAGACTCTTCATCATTTTTAGGTTCGAATTTAGGCACTTTGATTGGGTAACCACTTTCATCGGTGGCCATAAAAGTGATGAAACAACGGTTGGTAATTACTGGTTTATCTTCTTTAGGATCGTGAGCCCGAATGACTACATAAATATGCATACTGCTGCGTCCTGTGTGAACAATAGAAGCAGTAACCGTCACCATTTGGCCGACAAGGATGGGCCTGATAAAACGAATCCCATTAGCAGAAACTGTGACGCTATAACGTTTACTCCATTTAGCAGCACAAGCATAAGATGCTTGATCTATCCATTTCATCACCATGCCACCGTGAACTTTACCGCCAAAATTTACATCAGTGGGTTCAGCCAGAAAACAAAACTCAACACTGTTGCTATTGTGTTTACTCATCATCAACAACCTTATTTTCTTAATCTTGTTATTATTATAGTCAAGATCAAAAGCTTAGCTATTTTTTAACTTGGCTACCTATTAAAGCCTAAAAATTGTTATAGTAGCGTTTGTTGTTTTCTACTGTTTAGCTCTTATGTCTGCATTAAAACCTCTGCCTATTGAGGCAATTAAAACTCACTTTTGTCAAACATTAACAAAGTACCCCACCGTTATTTTGTCTGCGCCACCCGGGGCAGGAAAATCTACTTGTTTACCCTTGTGGTTACTTAAGCTTGAAGTATTAACACAGCAAAAAATATATTTATTACAGCCTCGCCGCCTCGCCGTTAAAAATATAGCGACATACCTCGCTAATCAATTAGATGAACCTGTAGGGAAAACTATTGGCTATCGTTTGCGTAATGAAACAAAAGTCTCTAAGAATACCCGTTTAGAGGTAATAACTGAAGGTATTCTAACGCAAATTATTCAACAAGATGCAGAGCTTAGTGACTGTGCTTTAGTGGTGTTTGATGAGTTTCATGAGCGTAGTTTACATGGCGATTTAGCATTTGCTTTAACGCGTGATATTCAGCAAGGTTTACGTGATGATTTAAAAATATTATTGATGTCGGCAACCTTAGATACTGATTATTTAAACAAAGCATTGTCAGACGCAATTACGGTTGCAAGTGAAGGGAGAAGCTATCCTGTTGAGGTTAGTTATAATGCTCCTATTAATGTTCAGCGTTGGCGAACGCACGCCCTTAATGTGATAAAAAAGCAAGCATTTGAGCATCAAGGCTCTACGTTAGTTTTTCTCCCGGGTGTTGCTGATATTCGTTTTATTGCACAAGCTTTAAGCTCAGATCTTATAGAAGACTTATTGCTTTGTCCTTTGTTTGGTGATTTAACGTTAAAGCAACAACAACAAGCGATTGAACCTTGTCAGTCCGGTAAGCGAAAATTAGTACTGGCGACTAATATTGCTGAAACATCACTGACCATTGAAGGTGTTAGTTTAGTTATTGATTGTGGTTTAGAAAAAGTAGCTAGCTATGACAGTGCTAGTTTGATGAATAAACTCGTGCAAAAACGCATAGCCAAAGCTTCCGCAATACAAAGGGCTGGGCGAGCAGGTCGCTTAATGGCAGGTAAGTGTATTCGTTTATATGCAAAAGACGACTTTGAGCGTCGACCTGATCAAAGTGTCAATGATATTCAGCAAGCTGACTTATTACCTACGCTAATAGAAGTGGCACGATGGGGAGTGAATACTTTAGCTGATTTACCTTTATTAGAGCTGCCCACAGCGGTTAAAGAGCAACAAGCATGGCAAGAACTTAAAAGTTTAGCCATTATAGATCAACACAACCGATTAACTAAACATGGTGAGCAAGTAGCGCAATTACCTTGTCATCCCCGGTTTGCTCACATGTTACTTTGTGCAAACAAGGTAGTAGCGAAAGAAATACCACAAGAAAATGTTCCACAACTTACTTTTCTCGCTTGTATGATTACCGCATTATTAGAAGAGCGAGACATTTTGCCAAATGAACATAGTAGATTTGATTGTAATCTTGAGCATAGAGTTACTCAGTTGCAATCTCAATGGCATAAACCTTACGGAGCGCTGGCTAATATTGTTAAACAAGTGAAAAACTTAGCGCAAAGAATGAAATTAATAGGCCTTGATTCTCTGATAAAAATGCACATTGGTCTAGATAAAACGGGTTTATTGCTTGCTTATGCTTATCCTGAGCGAGTGGCTAAAGCACGTGGGGCACATGGTGACTTTATTTGTGCCAATGGCAAAGGAGTCACCTTAAATGATCAAGATGCCTTAGCTGGAGAAGAGTTTTTAGTGATTGCTGATTTGATGCAATCTCAAGGGATTTTACAAGTCCGTTTGGCTGCTAAACTTGACTTACCCCAAATAGAGCAAGTGTTTTCTGAGCAAATAATTAGCCAAGAAGTTGCTGTTTTTGATGATGCTAGCGGTAGAATAATAGCTCGTTCACAAACGAAATTAGCTGCACTGACCTTGCAAGAAAAAATAACTCAAAATACCTTAACAACGGCAAGTATCGCTAAAATGTGGAGTGGGCTCGTTAAGCAAAAAGGCTTGGATTTTCTTAATTGGCAAGAGAAAGATCTCGCATTGAAAGCTAGATGGCAATGGCTGAATCAGTATTTTTCAAAGTATAATTTACCCGATATTAGTGAAAAAGCTTTATTAGAAAATTTATCTGCTTGGTTTGTGCCTTTTGTTGGTGAAATAAAGTCTACTGCCAAGTTAGCTAAAGTAGACCTATCATCCATGTTATTGTCTTTGCTTGATTACCAACAACAGCAAATATTAAAACAAGCAGCACCTAGTGTTTATATTGGTCCAACAGGGCGCCATTGTCCTATTTGTTATTCAAAAGAGAAATCGCCTAAAGTATCGCTACCTATGCAAGAGCTTTATGGCTCTACAGAAACACCTAGCATAGGAGGTGTTAATAATAATCAAGGTATTCCTTTATTATTAGAGTTATTATCTCCGGCGCAACGTCCTATTCAAGTGACACAAGATTTAGCACAATTTTGGGCGGGTAGTTATCAAGCGGTGCAAAAAGATATGAAATCCAATTATCCCAGACACTTTTGGCCAGACGATCCCGCCAACGCTGAGCCAACCAATAAAACCAAACGCCATTTAAAAATTAAAACCTAGGATTGCAAAAATTTATGCCTAAAAAGCACAAAACTGAAAAGTCGGCTAGTTCAAATAAAACATGGTTACGTTGGTTGATGGTTAGCGGAGCGAAACTAGCCTTTGCGCTTTCTTTTGCATTAGGCATTTTTACTATTTATTTAGACGCTAAAGTACAAAAAACCTTTGAAGGTCAGCGATGGCAAGTGCCTGCACAAGTTTATGGTCAAATAGAGTCACTTCATATTGGCGATACTATTGATGTTAAGCACATCACAAAGTCACTAAAAACAAATGGCTACAGCAAAGTTACGTCAGTAAATGTACCGGGGCAGTATGCCCAATCAGCTTATAGGCTAATTATTTATCGTCGTGCATTTGTTTTTCCTAATGTAGACCTCAGTGTTAGCGAAGATACAAGTGCTGCAGCCGTGCGCTTAACCATTGACTTTAGGGATAATAAAGTCAGTAAGCTATTTGTTGAAAATGGTGCGGTAAAACAAGTAAAGCTGGAGCCGATATTATTGGCAAGATTGGTGCCTGACAATAAGGAAGATAGAGTTTTAGTGGCATTAGAGCATATTCCAACGCTTTTACTTGATACTTTGCTATTGATCGAAGATCGCGACTTTTATCACCACCAAGGAGTTTCTCCCTTAGGTATTTTACGTGCCTTGTATAACAATATTATTGCTGGTCGTACTGTTCAAGGTGGCAGCACTTTAACGCAACAGCTTGTTAAAAATATGTTTTTAACGCGAGAAAGAACGCTGGTTAGAAAAGTTAAAGAAGCAATCATGGCGTTAATTATTGAAGTGCGTTATAGCAAGGACCAGCTGCTTGAAGCTTACATTAACGAAGTTTATCTAGGGCAACATTATGCGAATGGTATTTATGGCTTTGGTTTAGCGGCGAAGTTTTATTTTGGTAAGCCTTTAGCTGAGTTAAATAGTGGTCAAATGGCGCTTTTAGTTGCCCAGGTAAAAGGTCCAAGTTATTACGATCCTTGGCGCCAACCTAATAGAGCAAAGCAACGTCGTGATTTAATTTTGCGTTTGATGTTTGAACAAAACTTGCTTTCTGTCGAAGAATTTGAGCAAACGCTTACTTCGTCGCTATCGATACGTAAAAATAGACGTTTTAAAACAGAGCAATATCCTGCTTATCTGCAATTAGTTAAACGAGAACTTAATCAACATTTAAGTACTTATCAACAAAAAACAGGTATTCGGGTATTTACTGGCTTTTCTCATGTTTCTCAACAGTTATTAGAAGAAAGTGTTGCCAGTCAATTAGCGCAATTAGAGCAAAAATATCATCAAAAAGATTTGCAAGCTGCGATGATTGTTACCGATATTGCGAGTGCTGAAATTCGTGCGCTTGTAGGCGATAGAAAAAATGGTTTTGCAGGGTTTAACCGTGCATTAGACGCTAAAAGGCCTGTGGGCTCATTAATTAAACCTGCTATTTACTTGGCTGCACTCGAGCGTTTTGAGCAATTTAATTTTGCCAGTGTACTTGCCGATGAACCGATAACATTAAGTAGTGATACAGGTGACAATGGTCAAGGCAAAAAATGGCAGCCTAAAAATTATGATGGTAAGTACCGTCACCAAGTGCCGTTAATTGATGGTTTAGTTAACTCCTTAAATATTCCAACCGTAAATTTAGGTATGAACTTAGGGTTAGAAAATGTTGCTAATGCTATCCATTTACTTGGTTTTGAAGAAGATATTGTCACGCGTCCTTCCATATTACTTGGCGCTATTAATATGTCACCACTGCAAATTAATCAAATGTATTTAGCATTTGCTAAACAAGGCGAATTAGAGCAAGTACACGCGATTAATAAAATTGTTTCATCTTATGGTGAAACGTTGTGGCAATTTGAACCTACCACCACAAAGATCATTTCCACTAATGCTTCATATCTTATGGATTATGCTTTAATGCAGGTGGCAAAAACAGGTACGGCAAAATCGCTTACTTGGCGGTTGAAAGATGGCAAGGTAGCAGGAAAAACAGGTACTAGTAATGATCTGCGTGATAGCTGGTTTGTAGGTTTCGACGAGAAAAACCTAGTCACTACTTGGTTGGGAAAAGATAATAATAAACCAACAGGGTTAACGGGAAGTAGCGGTGCATTGTTGCTTTTTACTGAATTTATTAAAAAGCAGGGCGTAGTGAATAAAAACAATAAACAACCGAATACTATCGCCATGACTGTTTTTGAAGTGAAAACGGGTAACGCAGTCACTTCAAATTGCGCTAATACTGAAACTTATCCTGCTATTATAGCGGGAGTGTCAGTAAATAAAGATTGTTTAAAAGAAAGAGCTGATGGAAAGTCTTGGTTGGAAAAATTGTTTAGTTTTACTAAAAGTTAGAGCCATTTTGTGGTAATTACATATACGAATTGTCGGTAGGAATGGCCTAAATTGCGTTAAAATGTTGACTTTACTAGATAAGATTTGATTTAAAATAAAAGTGCACTGGTTTTATATACAGTTTTAAGGTTTGTTGTGATACTGTATGTATGTAAGAATATTTTTAAGTTCACAAATATAACTAAGGAATAATAATGGCAGTTGAAAGTCGATTTGTCGTCATTAGACATGGGGTGGAGGCAAAAACATTTATGGATAAGAAATCAGCAGATGATTATGACAAAATGTTGGATATGGCTGATAATTTGGCCGATGTTTTTGCAAAATCACCAATAGAACTCAGTGATGCCGCCAGTGAAGAATTGAGTATTTATCTAGCTCAACATCGTGATGAAGTGCTAATTGCTTTACTTGCAAAAAAACCACCCCAAAAAGCACCAGTAAAAAAAATAACCAAAAAATCTGTTGAAAAAGAAACTGCGAAGGCTTCCACTAAGTGAAGTAACATGAGTTAAGTTTATATTTTGTAATGAAGGTTGTTGATATAAGTGTGATTGAATACAAAATTGTCCGTAGTCACCGCAAAACACTTTCTTTGCAAGTTAAGCATGGTCAAGTGCTCGTTCGAGCACCTTATTGCGTGGATGAAAAGTTTATTAACACCTTCATTCAAAAAAAATCAACTTGGCTAAAAACTAAAGTTGCACAGCAGAGCCAAGCAGATGATTTTTGCTGTGACTTTAGCCAGGGCTCAAGGTTATTTTTATTTGGGGAATTAGTTACTTTACATTTTACATTTGACAATCAAGCCGATACTTTTTTAACTGAAGGTATTAATAATCTGAAAGTCTTAAACATAGTGCTTGCAGAGCGTAATCGAAAGAAATTAAGCAATAATCACCTATTAGCTACTGCAGTAAAAAAGCATATTGAAAAATATTTTAAACAACAAGCTGAAAAAATTATCCCACTGAAAGTTGCAACTCATTCTCAATTAACATCGTTACAACCTGTAAGTATAAAAATAAGACAGTATCGTGCTAGGTGGGGAAGCTGTAACAGCCGTGGTGAATTAAGCTTTAATTATTTATTAATGATGTTACCTGCCCATGTTATAGATTATGTCATTGTTCATGAGTTATGCCACTTACAGCATTTAAATCATTCTAAAGAGTTTTGGCAACTAGTCGCTAGGTATTTTCCTAATTATATGCAAGCTAAACAATGGCTAAAAAACAATCAGTCTGCTTTACTATGGCGGCTACCATCCGATTAAATAGCCTCCAGTTTAGCTGAAGTCGGTTACATTTATCGACAATTAGTTAACCATTCATTTCAACCCTCATTTCAGTTTTTGTTAATATCCTTATCGTTTTATAATTGCCAAGCTACTCATCGAGTAAATTGGTTTTGAATTAATTAATATTACGAATTCAATGAGAATAAATTGGTATTATTAATAAGTGGCACAAAAATAGCTTGTAAATCTATAGAGAGTAATTATTAACATACTCATTGAAAACTAACCATTAATTGACGCTATTGATAACTATTAAGGAAACGTCTTTATGATGAAAATCAACATTTACGGGATTAAAATGACATTTATCTATATCGCCTCAACATTACTCTCTGTTGCCTGCTTTTATTTAGTTGTCGGCAATTAAGTGCCATAGATAAACTAAAAGATAAAATATTATTATTTAATAGACTTTTAAAAATCGCTATTATGGCGTTTTATGTATAATTTATAACTTTTTATTCTCTTTTGTAAGTGTGAATAAAGATTGACAGTCGATGTTAAATCAGGCATTTTACCACCTATGAATATTACAGCTCAGCACATTACCATTATTACCATTATTACCACCACCACCCGAATTGAGATGGCGGTCGCTGGCTAACGTGTAAAAAAAATAATTTTATCGAAGCCCGTGACCTGCAAAGGTGACGGGCTTTTTTTATGTTCAGAATAAATAGTAGTTCACGATCATATGACGTTACATGGAGTAACTTAATAGGCAATGTATACTGTCTTGATATGAAAAGTGAGCAATTGTTAACTATAAATAAAGTAGGAAAAATAATGCGTGTACTTAAATTTGGTGGCTCATCATTGGCTTCAGCTGAGCGTTTTCGTCAAGTTGCCGAAATCATCAAAGATAAAAGCCAATCGTCAAAAGTTGCCGTAGTCGTTTCAGCGCCACAAGGTGTGACAAATCATTTAGTGGCAATGGCTGAGAATATCAGTGATGAAGCAAAAATGGTCACAGATCTAAATCACTTTAAACGCGCTATTACTACCATTATTGACGACTTATCGGCGAGTTTGCCAGAGTTTAATTCTCAACATTGTGAGCAAGCACTTACTAATTATGAGCAACAGCTTCAGCGATACATGCAAGGGATAACGATGTTGACTTATTGTCCTGAACATATACGTGCTCGCATTATTAGTACGGGTGAGCGGTTAAGCGTAGCTATTCTTGATTCGGTATTGCAGTCATCAGGTTTACAAGTGTCATTATTAGTACCAGAGAAATTCTTATTTACTACTGAGTCATCATTGAATGCTGTAGCTGACTTAGTACTCTCTAAAGAAAAGTTCATTGCTGAATACGACAAACTTAATCAAGTTTCGTTAATGCCTGGCTTTATTGGTATGAGTGTCAATAGAAACGGTGGAGAGGGACAAATCACTACGTTAGGTCGAAATGGCTCTGATTATTCTGCGGCAGTATTAGCAGTATGTCTGCAAGCTGAATGTTGTGAAATTTGGACGGATGTTGATGGCGTTTATAATGCCGATCCTCGCATGATTAAAGAAGCCAGATTACTTGACTATTTGTCTTATCAAGAAGCGATGGAGTTATCATATTTTGGTGCTAGCGTGTTACATCCTAAAACGATTGGTCCAATTGCGCAGTATCATATTCCTTGTCTGATCAAAAATACCAGTAATCCAGTAGCGCCGGGTACGCTTATTTCTAACGAGAATGATCAACAAAAATGTGTAAAAGCAATCTCTAACCTTGATGACTTAACTATGGTTAATGTTTCAGGGCCGGGTATGAAAGGAATGGTAGGTATGGCAAGCAGAGTTTTTGCCACCATGAGCCGTGAAAATATTTCTTTAGTATTAATTAGCCAATCATCAAGTGAATATTGTATTAGTTTTTGTATTTACTCTAGTGACACATTACGTGCAGAACAAAGTTTAAAAGACGAATTTGAATTAGAGTTACTTAATGGATTACTTGAGCCAATAGCATTAAAAGGTGAGCTATCAATTGTTTCTTTGGTAGGTGACGGTATGCATCATCAACGTGGTGTAGCGGCTAAATTCTTTAGCTCGTTAGCACAAGCGAGAGTAAATGTGGTAGCCATTGCGCAAGACTCATCAGAGCGCAGTATCTCTGTGGTAATAGAACAACGTAAATGTACAGATGCAATGAAAATTAGCCATCAAAACTTTTTCTCTCATAAACCTACCATTGATGTGTTTTTAGTTGGTTGTGGTGTCGTTGGTAGTGAGTTGATTGCTCAAATTTCTCGTCAACAAGCGAGTCTTAAAGAGCAAAATATTGCCTTAACCGTTTATGGTATCGCTAACTCTAAAGGAATGATTTTTGATAAAGCGGGTATCGATTTAGATAACTGGCAAGCCGCGATGGAAAAAGGTGCTGATAATAAACAAGCCCTAGAAGTCAATGTTGAGAATATCAAAGGGTTTGTACGTAATAATCATTTAGTTAATCCAGTGTTGGTCGACTCAACTTCTAATGAAGCGTTAGCAATGAGCTACGTTGATTATTTGGCGGAAGGCTTCCATGTGGTAACACCGAATAAAAAAGCCAATACCGATTCATGGCAGTATTACCAAGAATTACGCAGCACGGCACAAAAAACTAATCGTCGTTTTTTATATGAAACAACGGTTGGCGCAGGTTTACCAGTAATTGATACCTTACAAAGTTTAATTAAAGCCGGTGATCAGCTACAGCGTTTTGAAGGGGTTTTATCGGGCTCATTATCTTATATGTTTGGTAAATTAGAAGAAGGCATGTCGCTTTCACAAGCAACGGCTATTGCCAAAGAAAATGGTTTTACTGAGCCTGATCCTCGTGATGACTTAAGCGGGCTGGATGTGGCACGTAAACTATTAATCATGGCACGTGAAGCAGGTATGCAATTAGAATTGTCTGATATTACTATTGAATCAGTACTACCAAGTGACTTTGATGATAGTGGTGATGTTAGTGATTTTATGAATAACTTAACCAAGTTAGATGACGACTTTGCTCAACGTGTGGCTAATGCTAAATCTGAAGGTAAAGTTTTACGTTACATTGGCAATATTGTTGACGGTAAATGCCAAGTGTCTATTGAAGCGGTTGATAGCGCTCATCCTTTATACAGTATTAAAGATGGTGAAAATGCCTTAGCTATTCATAGTCGTTATTATCAACCATTACCATTTGTTTTACGTGGTTATGGCGCTGGTGCAGCAGTTACCGCAGCCGGTGTGTTTGGTGATATTTTAAGAACACTCGCTTGGGAGCAGCAGCACTAATGACAACCGTTACTGTTACCAGCGACGAGCTTTCTAGTCGCGAATTGATACAAGAACAATGTGTGTCAGTGTTTGCCCCTGCTTCTATTGGCAACGTTAGTGTCGGCTTTGATGTTTTAGGCCTAGCGGTTAAGCCCGTAGATGGTACCTTATTGGGTGATGTTGTCTCTGTTGAGTTTGCTGATGAAGATAGCTTGGTCGTTATCGGTGCTTTTGCCGATAAACTGCCAAGTAACAAAGAAGACAATATAGTCTGGTCATGTTTACAGCTATTTAATCAAGCGTTAACTCATGCTAAACAAAGCATCAGTAAAGTTAAACTAACGTTAGATAAAAAAATGCCCGTAGGTAGTGGTTTAGGCTCTAGTGCTTGCTCTGTTGTTGCAGCGTTAGTCGGTCTGAATACATTTTATGCGAAATATAAAAACTTTAGTTTTGATGAAAAAGTATTACTTAAGATGACAGGTCAAATGGAAGCACAAATCAGTGGTAGTTTACACTATGACAATGTTGCTCCTTGTTACTTAGGTGGTTTACAGCTGATGGTTCCGGATAGTGAAATCATCAGCCGCGTTTTACCTGGCTTTAGCGATTGTTATTATGTGATGGCGTACCCCGGCATTGAAGTGTCAACTAAAGCGGCTCGTGATGTTTTACCAACAAGTTATAGCCGCGCAGATGTGATAAGCTATGGTCAAAACTTAGCTACTTTTGTTGATGCTTGCCACCGCCAAGATAAAGCACAGGCTTTTTCAGTATTAACCGATGTAGTCGCTGAACCTTATAGAACAAACTTGTTACCTAAATACCAACAAGCACATGATTATTTAACCGCACAAGGCTGTTTAGCCGTAGGTATTTCAGGCTCAGGCCCTACACTATTTTGTGTTTGCGACAGTGAGCAACAAGCAAATGCCTTTGCTACGTGGTTACAAGATAATTACCTACAAACAGATTTAGGCTTTGTCCATGTTTGTTTGGTTGATGACGCCGGTGCAGCAGAAATATAAAGCTAGATTGAGCTTGTTTAAGAATAGATTCAAAAATTTAAAATGAGAAATTAACGTGAAATTTTATAACTTAAAAGAGAATGACGAGCAAGTTAGTTTTGCTGGCGCAGTTAAGCAAGGCTTAGGTAAAAATCAAGGGTTATTCTTCCCAGCGACGATGCCAAAATTCGACAATATTGAAGCACTGTTAGCAATGCCATTGGTTGAGCGAAGTGTGAAAATATTACTTCCTTTTGTCGAAGAAGACTTAACAGAAAAAGAATTAACTGACATCGTAACAGATGCCTTTAATTTTCCTGCGCAAATGCAACCGATAACTAACAACAGGGCCATTTTAGAATTATTTCATGGCCCAACGTTAGCCTTTAAAGATTTTGGTGCGCGTTTCATGGCGAAATGTTTGCAAACTTTTGTTGCTAAAGATGCCAAAGCAAGCGGTCAAAAAAAGCCATTAACCATCTTAACTGCTACGTCTGGTGATACTGGTGCTGCGGTTGCTCATGCTTTTCATGGTATTGATAATATCCGTGTGGTTATTATGTATCCCAAAGGAAAAATTTCTTTATTACAAGAGAAAATGTTCACTACCCTAGGTGGTAATATTGAAACTTTATGTATTGAGGGTGATTTTGATGATTGCCAAGCATTAGTTAAGCAATCATTTAGTGACAATGAATTAGCAACAACCATTGGTTTAAATTCAGCTAATTCAATTAATATCAGCCGTTTACTCGCGCAAATTTGTTATTACTTTGAAGCAGTAGCGCAAATATCTCGTGCGAAGACGAATTTAGGGGATATCGTTTTTTCTATTCCAAGTGGTAATTTTGGTAACTTAACCGCGGGTTTATTTGCTAAAGCGATGGGTTTACCTATTAAGCGCTTTATTGCGGCAACTAACCTTAACGATACCGTACCTCGCTATTTAGAAACAGGTGAGTGGACACCAAATACTACTGTTGCCACTATCTCGAACGCAATGGATGTGAGTAACCCTAACAACTGGCCGCGTGTAGAGCATATGCTTAAGTCTGGCATTGTTGAAGAAGGCAGTGTTAGCTCAGTATCTATTGATGAAGAGCAAACTCAATCTACAGTTATCCAGTTAAGTAAATTGGGTTATATCAGTGAACCACATGCTGCTGTTGCTTATAAAGCATTACAATATAACGCTGTTGAAGGCGAGTTTGGGGTGTTTTTAGGTACAGCACATCCGGCTAAGTTTAAAGATGTAGTTGAAAGTATTTTAGGTCAACCTCTTGGCTTGCCAAAAGAATTGGCAGATTGTGCAGGTGAACCTATCTTGTCAAAAGACATGAGTAGCGACTTTGCTGATTTACGTGCTTATTTATTAGCATAATATTTTTCTATTTAAGAAAACTAAATGATCAAACCTCACTGGCAACAGATAATTGAGCATGCGCAACAGCAAGATTACTATTGCCAGTTACAAGACGAAATCACTCGACAAAGAGCGCAGGGCATTACTATTTTCCCTGAGGAAAATGATGTCTTTAATGCGTTTGAATTTTGCGATTTAGCCGATGTTAAAGTGGTGATTTTAGGGCAAGACCCTTACCATGGCGTAGGCAAAGGTGACCATAGTCATCAGCCACAAGCACATGGTTTGGCATTTTCCGTCACCAGCCATATCAAAGTACCGCCGTCCTTAGTTAATATTTATAAAGAGCTCAATACTGATATTAAAGGCTTTATCACGCCAACCCATGGCAATCTGACTTCATGGGCAGAGCAAGGTGTACTGCTACTTAATACTGTACTCACTGTTCAGCAGAGTAAAGCTCACTCACATGCTAAGCTAGGCTGGGAGCGTTTTACCGATGATGTCATTGCGCAAATCAATCAACATAATGATGGTTGTGTATTTATCTTATGGGGCGCTCATGCTCAAAAGAAAGGGCGTAATATAGATGACAGTAAGCATCTAGTGTTAAATGGTCCACATCCCTCACCACTTTCAGCCTATCGGGGCTTTTTTGGCTGTCAGCATTTCTCTAAAGCTAATGATTGGCTAATAAAGCACAGTAAAACAGCCATAGATTGGCGTTTAACTAATGGTGAGTAATCACGTTGTTGGTTTTGGCACCGATAATTATCAAGTCGCTGTGTATATTGCTAACAGGCCACCCATTTATGAATACCAACAATTAGACCAATTAACTGCATTAACGACAGGCGAAATTACTAATATAGGCCAACAGTGCGGTAATGGTTGGCGAAAGGTATTTAATGTCTATGCGAAGTTATTATATGCTTTAGATAAAGAGCAATTTAACTTTGCTACTTTTGCCCCAACATGGCAAAAATATCGAGATGATTTTTTACTGCAAACTCATTCCCAAACGTCACTTTTATTTAGTGCGCCACAATTAAAACAGCTAAAACCGTTAAAACAGCCAAAGCAAAATTCCAATCAAAAAGCAGTGCACATTATTATGGGTAAAACCCACGCTAAATCTTTACTTAGTACAGGGGAGCTAGATATTGAGCTTATCTGGCTAAATAATGAGTTTGCCATTAACCGTTCTCAACGGGTTATTGTTTGCCCATACTTTGACTATCGTCAGTTATCGAATATAAAAATTGAATGGTTGGCTGAATTAATAAAAGGGTTAGATTAGTATGTTTATTCGACTACTTATTACGAGTATTTTATTACTCGTTTCAACTTTTTTACAAGCTGACACTTTAAAGCCTTTTACCAGCGATGGCTGCAGCGCTTTTCCTGATGGAACGATTGAACAAAAAAGTTTATGGCTAGAATGTTGCCAACACCATGATTTTGATTATTGGCAAGGCGGTACATATCTACAAAGGCTTGCTTCTGACAAACGGCTTAAAAAATGTGTAACACAGGTTGGCGAACCAACTATCGCTGCATTGATGTTAGCTGGTGTAAGAGTTGGAGGAACACCTTACCTACCTACAAGCTTTAGGTGGGGGTATGGCTGGAGTTACCCTAGGTTATATGGTGTGCTATCTATAGAAGAGTTAGCACAAGTAGCCAAACTTTCAGTACATTTGGACTTTGTCGAGAAACATTAAAAATAGATAATCATCTTTGCCAATTCACAATGACAATCGTGTCCACACAAAATATATTTACATACCCGCTCCACTTGAATCCTGCATCTTCAAGTGGAGTGGGTATATACCCGTTACCATTCAAGATGCAGGTTTCAGAGTGCTTGAGCGATTTCAATTCAAGGTGCTGTGATGTAATAATGGTTATTCCCTTATAAATCACAGCAACGATGAAGTGATATTACTCAAGCGCTTCTTCGATGGGTTTAAAAGTCATTTATGCTGCGTTATTAAATTAAAGAATGGAAAAACATTCTATCAATTTAATGCCTTGCCTAAATGGCTTTTAATTCCCACTGAAATCACGCACTTTGAATGATAACGGGTATAAGTGTTAACTTTTTATAGTGAACGTCGGACATGTAATTTATAGCAGTTCCATACCACGGCTTATACTGGTGACAAAGCCATTTGGTGAAGTGATATTAATGGTGAGTATTGCTGTTTGCGGTTGACCATCTACTTCTTGAATAACAAAAAAGTTCATATGACTAAAGCCTTCTTGATTATTATTGCCAACAGTAAAGCTAGTGAGTCCTTGTAATGTACCAGCACTTAAGGAAACATCAACTACTGTTCCAAAAGGCATGGTTTGATTTGGTCTACCAGTGTCAGCAAATTCAAAGTTAAATTCTTGACTGCCTCCATTGGGTACATCAGGAAGTTCTGCATTGGCACCAGTTAATGAGTTTTGGTAAGTGACAGAGCCACTACTATTAGTTAAACGATACTCGGCGCCAGAGCTAGCCATAACTAATCTAATTGCTTTTCTGATATGAATGCTACGCATAGCTTCACTAGCACAGTTTGAACCTTGACATTGAGGGCCATTGAATAAGTTGTCTGCACTACTAAAATCTTCATCATTATTAAAATCGATGAAAGTTTCACCGTCATCATAGTCACTATTTTCGTTATCATCTCGCCACGCTTCAGACATATCTAAAAAACCACTGGAACCTGCTGCATAATTATCCAAACCAGAGTCTATATTTGGATTGAATATGTTGCCACTATCATGAATAGGATTACCATCGGCATCGTCAAAAATGTTATTGCCGTTTGTATCGAAGAATGTTTCATGGCCTAAGGCGGTTGCTAAAATAGTGATACGATGATCTTCGACTCTTGGCTCGCTACTTGTCCAAGTAACTGAGCAACTTCCATTGACGGTCAAACAACTTGGTTCAATATTGCCGCCTTCGGTAGTAAAGTTAACGGTAGTGCCATCGGGAGCAGGATTATGAAAACTATCAGATAACCACACAGTAATAGTTGAGATTTCACCGTTAATGTTGTCTGTTTCAGGGTTTAGCACACTTGCTGATATTGTCATCGAACGTTGCTCAGGTAAGCCGGTGTTGATCGATAATAAATCTGATTGGCTTTGTACTGTGATCGTCTCATCATTAAACGCCATACTGGCTGAGGCTGTCACACGTATTGCTGTTGGTACCGTACCTGAAATAACTTGCGTAGTAACTAATCCTTGGCTGTTAGTAAAACCAGATACTTTGCTTAGGTTAATGTCGCCAACGGAGGTACTTAATGCAAAGCTCACTTCTTGTTGAGCTAAAACATTACCTAATTGACTTTTTACTTTAAAAGTTAGCGTTGAAGTTTCTTGTTGATTTTGTCCGCCAGTTCCCTTAAGTACTATAGAGCTTGGCTCTGCAGAAATAAATTCGATGGAGCCTAATTGCTCTCCGCTAATGCTAATCGTTTCGGTGGCTGTATTGGTAATGTTATTTATATCAATAGTAGCGATTAATACATCATCTGTGCCTGTTGTACCTGCACAATTGTTATCTGCAAATGTTGAACGTGCTGTACCATTGATACTTAACACAGATTCATCAATACTCGCATTATCATTTTGTACACAATTAGAGGTAAAAGTAACGGGAATAGGGATGACAATTAAATTTTCATTTTCATCAACCAAGTTAACACTTAGTCCTAATGTTCCACCGGCACTTATATTATCTATTGACAGTTTAATCTTACCTTCAACAAAGCTATTGTCTTCGTCAAAATAACCTAAACGAATATCGCTGTTTATGAGGGTATCAACTGAGAGTATTTGATAATTGAAGGTGCTGTTTATATTGATTGCCTCGTCAATCGTGTAACTACTACTTATAACACCTGCGCCAATATTGTCATTACTGTTTAAGGTGACAGTGGCGATACCTTGGCTATCGGTTAAAGCCGTAGTGGGGGTAAATGTGCCTATATCAGCAGTAAAGGTTATAATTTTATTAGCAATACCTTGGCCATTGCCATCTGTTAATGTGCTGGTTACTTGCACTTCCTGGTTTGCTTTAAATTGATTGACTGATACGTTACCTAAAGTCATTACCGTAGTTAAGCTTGAAGAAAGTTCAGGAACATCAGACTCTAAAAATTCGTAATCAATACCTAAGGAGCGAATTTCACCTACGTTAGCGTTAACAGTGCCAGCACCTAAAGAGAGTGAGTCGTTGGTGATATAAACGATAACTAAACCATTACTGTCAGTGAGTTTTGATGTCAGAGATAAAGTGCCAATAAGTGCAGTAAAATTTACCGCTTTATTTGCTACTAGCTTGCTTTCTTCATCAAATACTGTGGCTTGCAAAGTGATAACTTCATTTTTTGCAAAGCTTTGCTTAACATTGCCTTCACTATCTAAAAGTAATAGTTCAATACTGGCTGCAACTTGAGCTAAGTTTTCAGTGCTGTCTTCATTGTGGCCATTACAACCAATAAGTAACAATGTAAAAAATGAAGCGAGTACGATGTGAAACTTTTTCATTCTTTAGTTTCCTAAATCTGAGTAAGAGGGAAAATTATCTAGTCAGAATAAAGACATATAAAATGAAAGTCCATGGAACCGGTAAATAAAGTGAAAAATGTACAACCCAAAGCGAGATAATTTACCTAGCTTCGGGATTGATCATTATTGGATAGATTTTTTGGAGCTAATAATGAAAATATCAGCTAGAGATATCAAGTCTATTTAACTGTTCCCCGTTTTGAAAAGCAACGATGTTTTCACTTAATAAACCAATCAGCCGTTGCTGCGCTTCACTGCTTGCCCAGGCAATGTGGGCGGTGATTTTTAAGTTAGCTAGATTTGTGTTTAGTAAGGGGTGATCTGCAGGTGGTGGCTCTTGCTCTAATACATCCAATACGGCATAGGCTATTTGTTTAGTTATTAATGCCGTCAATAAATCTGCGCTATTAACCAATGCGCCACGAGCAGTATTGACTAGCATTGCTGTTGGTTTCATTTTAGCGAAAACATTGCGATTAATTAAGTTTTCAGAGTCCTTGGTTTGTGGACAATGCAAACTAATAATATCAGCTTGTGCGATGACTTGGTCAAAGCTAACCCGTCCTTGACGAATTGCAGTCGCATTAATGCGATCGCTGATCAGCACCTTCATACCAAAGGCATCGGCAAGTTTGATAACGGCTTGACCTAAGTTGCCATTACCAATTATGCCTAAAGTCTTCCCGGCAAGCTCGGTGATGGCATTACCGTGATAACAAAAAGTATTACTTGTTTGCCAATTACCTTGCTCAGTATTAGCATTGTGATGACAGGTTTGTTGGTAGTATTCTAATATTTGCGCTATTACATATTGGGCGACAGATTGTCCTGCATAACCGCTAACATTGGTCACTGCTATACCCAACCTTGTAGCTGCAGAAATATCAATATTATTGTAACCCGTAGCGGCAATACAAATGAGTTTTAGCGTTGGAAGTTTTGCTAACAACTCGGCAGTTAAAAGCACTTTATTTGTGATGAGTAATTCTACACTTTGACACCGTTCAAGTATCTGCTCTTGTGCGGTATTTGTATAACAGGTAAGTTCACTTACCTGTTGCTCAATGGCCGTAAAAGAGATATTCGAGCTAAAAGTTTGACTGTCTAAAAATACGGCTTTCATTGTTCATTTTCCAACATGGTTGTGCGAGTTAATATGCGCTTTTCAAAAGTAGTATTACCCAGGTCTACCATCTTTTCTAGCACTCATTAACATTGGCGCATAGGTAATAACGAATATACCAAAAGCGAATAACCAAAATGTACCACTAATATCGATAAATAATAACGTTTTTTCTGGTAATGCCCAAGGCCCAAAAGCGCGAATCAGTGCAGCTAAAGTAATAAAAATATAAGCAGCCGTCATTGCTTTAGGTGGAGATAATGGACGCCCTGTATGACCTAAAGAAACACGTGAAATCATGGCTAAAATTAATCCACCCATACCGCCCACGGTTAATAAATGCCACATATGATTGCTGGGGATTTCAGGAATTAAGTAGCTAGCGCCCAAAATAATTAAACCATAAGCGATAAATTTAATTGCAAGATGGATAGACCACAGTAGTGGTACACCAAGGGTTATCCAAGGGCGCCATCTTAACCAGCGCATGGTTTGAAATATGCCAGCAACAATTAAAACAATGCCAAAAAATTGATGAGAAAAACCAATGATAGGTTCCAGTAATAATGAAAACATAACGATGGCTAAGCTGCCGTTGGTTGCCATGTCTAACCAAGGTAATGGAACTGCCTTACTTGTTTTAGTGCCATTAGCGGTAAACATTGGCGTGACTCGCCCTGCCATTACAGACATTAGTAATGTTACCAGCATTACGCCAGTATATCCGGCGAAGGCAACGTTAAATGTTTCAGGTAAATAGATAGCTAAATGCATTTCTAAATTAGCGAATGTAAATAACAATAATAGCGGCACAAAGAATAAATTGCGGTATTGTTTAATGGCAATCAGTGGTTTGGCTAATACGTAAGCGACTGCAGGTAAAAAACTTAAGTCGATCATTGTTGCTAGGGTGTCTGAGAATATATTTGGCATCAGTAATGCTACGCGCCCAGCTAGCCAGAGTAAAAACAATACCAGTAAAGTAGTACCTTGTGCGCCGCGTGCACCAGTCCAGTTTTGTACCGCAGTGAGTAAAAACCCGCCAATAATGGCACCACCAAAGCCAAAAATCATCTCATGAATATGCCACCAATAACCGCCACCTAATGGTGATAGGTTAATCGTGCCTTTGTACATTAATAGCCAAAGGATAATAGCCACAATACTGAAAATTGCACCACTGAGAAAAAATGGACGGAACCCTAATCTTAATAAGGGAGTAATGTTTTGCTCTTTTTTTAAATCGGTAATTTGCATCATTTGTATCTTCTTTTACCTAATAATATTAACTCGGTCATTGTAATGAATCCTTTGTGAACTTTCGCGAAATAGATCAACAAATACTGACATAACCTTTTTGTATACGATTAAATACCCAGTATTCACGATGGACGCCGAGCTAAATGATTTCATTATTGGGTGAATATTGTTAATGTAATGTTAATTATCGGGCTGTAATTTTAAATATAATTAAATTAACGCTATTTCAATAATCAACATTCTAGTTAGAGATGTCCTATGAAAAGAACACTATTATCGACAGTTTTACTTTCAAGCTTGTTAATGGCTTGTACAAGCGATAACACGGCGATTGAAAGTAAAAACACATCAGGTAAAACAAGTAAAGCAGCTGGAGTGAGCGTGAATGAAATAGTGCAAGCTAAAACAGTATTGCTTGCCAAGTGGCAAGGCCCTTATCAAGGTATACCTGCATTTGACAAGGTGTCACTCATTGGTTTAATTCCTGCTATAGAAGCAGCGATGAAAATTAATCTTGCTGAAATTGATGTTATTGCTAATAGCACTGATGCAGCAACATTTGATAATACTATTGTTGCGATGGAAAAAACGGGCAATGATTTAGGCCGAGTGTTTACCTATTGGGGAATTTGGAGCACCAATCAATCTTCACCAGAGTTTCGTAAAATTCAAGCGGAAATGGCACCCAAGCTTTCAGCATTCTTTTCTAAAATTAATCAAAATGAAAAACTGTTTAGCCGCATCCAATCGGTTTATAGCAGCGAAGATGTTAAATTACTAACCCCAGCTCAGCAACGCTTAGTGTTATTAACTTACAATAATTTCGCGCGTAATGGCGCAACATTAAATGTCGAAGATAAAAAACGTTATGCTGATATAAATCAACGGTTAGCTGAACTACATACTAAGTTTGGTAATAATGTTTTATCAGATGAAGAAAGCTATGTTTTGTATTTGAGTAAAGAGCAACTTGGCGGTTTGCCTGAATCAATAATCAGTGTCGCTGCTTCTGCAGCGACAACACGTGATCATCAAGGCAAATATGCTATCACTAATACTCGTTCGTCAATGGATCCCTTTTTGACCTATTCAACTGAGCGAGCACTTAGAAAGCAAGTGTGGAATACTTATTATAACCGTGGCGATAACGGTGATGAGTTTGACAATAATGCTGTTATTGCCGAAATCTTACAACTTCGCCACGAGCGAGTAGGCCTGTTAGGTTATAAAAATTATGCGTCTTGGCGCCTTGAAGATCGTATGGCAAAAACACCTGAAAATGCTATCGCCTTAATGGAAGGGGTATGGCCTGCGGCAATTGCACGTGTTGAGGAAGAGGTAGCAGATATGCTCGCTATCGGTAAGGCACAAGACGGTATTGAAAAAATAGAACCATGGGATTATCGTTTTTATGCTGAGAAAGTTCGTAAAGACAAATACAACTTAGACTCGGATGAAGTGAAGCAATACCTACAGTTGAATAAATTGCGAGAAGCGATGTTTTATGTTGCTGGTCGCTTGTTTAACTTTGAATTTGCAGAGATAACAGACGGCTCGGTGCCGGTATATAATACAGATGTGCGTGTTTGGGAAGTGACGGATAAAACATCCAAGGAACATATTGGCTTATGGTATTTAGATCCGTTTGCCAGAAAAGGTAAACGTTCAGGTGCTTGGGCAACAACCTATCGTAGTTATAGCACCTTTGATGGTAAGAAAAATGTGCTTTCATCAAACAATTCTAATTTCAGTAAAGGCGCAGATGGCCAAGTAACATTAATATCATGGTCTGATGCTGAAACCTACTTTCATGAATTTGGTCATGCATTGCACTTTTTAGCGTCGAAAGTTGCTTATCCAACACTTAACTCAGGCGTGCGTGATTATACTGAATTTCAATCACAATTATTAGAACATTGGTTAGCTACTGATGAGGTTATCAATAATTACCTAGTACATTATAAAACGGGCAAACCTATGCCAGTTGAGTTGATTGCTAAAATTAAGCAAGCAGCAACGTTCAATCAAGGTTTTAGCACCACCGAATATTTAGCGTCGGCGCTAGTTGACATGAAGTTTCATACGGTTGACCCAACCGGTATTGATGCGGATAAATTTGAACGTGAAACGCTTGCGGCTCTTAATATGCCTGAAGAAATAGTGATGCGTCATCGCAGTACACAGTTTGGTCATATTTTCAGTAGTGAAGGGTATGCTTCAAGTTATTATGGTTATATGTGGGCCGAAGTACTAACCGCTGATGCAGCAGAGGCCTTTGCGCAAGCACCAGGTGGTTTTTACGATAAAGAGGTCGCGGCTAAGTTAGTTGAGCATTTATTTAGTGTGCGCAATGCGGTTGATCCAAGTGAGGCTTATCGTGCCTTTAGAGGGCGTGATGCGAAAGTGGAAGCATTGATGCGTGACAGAGGATTTCCAGCAAAAACGGCACCTTAGTCATAAAAAACAAGTAATCTTTTTACTTTAATTCATCCTTTTAAAACTCGCTTCGGCGAGTTTTTTATTAATAGTAGAAATGACTATAATGTTGGTGGTTCAACCGATAATTCATTACTTCAATTGATATCAGAACCTAGCATACTGATATTTGTTGTTGATAGCTTTATTGAGTTTCTGTACCATTTTTTGTTTTTTATTCAGCATTGGGGGGTCTGGTAACCCTTTTATCGGCACATGGCAGCTTGTCTCAGGTGAATATATTAATGGTGAAAATAAAATTATCGATTATGCCGATGCCGACATTAATTCAATAAAGGTACTTTCTGCTAACTATTATAGTTTCATCTCCATGTCTGGAGATAAATTCTGGGCAGCAGGGCGGGTAATTATCAATTTGATGCAAAATGGTATAGTGAGATCCCGATTCATACTTCTTACAGCATTACTGAGGGAAGCCAATATACTTTCAATACCAATTAATTGATGAACTTTGGCACAATAGTCGTTGGAAAAAGGGTAAACGTGTGGAGTATGAAATATGGCGCAAGTTGAAGTAAGTGATTTTTTGTGATGATATTCAGATAAATAGCTACAATTAAATCATTTAGGGTAACGCTATTGAGCTTGATGATTTTTTGTCAGTAAATTACGATAAAGAACTGTTAGTTTAAAATACGTCCACTCAATCATCGCTAGAAGGGTTATTTAGTTAATAAGTGAAATTTATGAAAAAAGAACCGTTAGTTGCTCAATTAAAACAGTGGTGGAACACCGATTGCCCGTTTTGTAAAAAGACTAGGTTGCTTTTACTCTGGCTTGTAGTAATGTTAGTAACAGATTATTTATGGTTTCATCTACTTTTTTAATAGGACTATTGTATGGCTGCACTGGGTTTAACATGGATTGATTCCTTAGAAATAGCGCTTGATTTAATGGAGCAACATCCTGATGTTGATCCATTAACGTTGCATTTTACTGAACTCAGGCAATGGGTGCTCGAGCTAGAACGTTTTAATGATGATCCTAAGCATTGTGGTGAACGTGTGCTTGAGGCAATTCAATTAGCATGGATTAGCGAAATGGACTAAAAATTGCTCTTTGCTGCTTGGTAAATTTAATCTATACTCTACCGCAACATCAATTGTATCTATTTTCATTATTCACACCAGTAATAACAAACAATAAAAGCAGCAATAAAATGACTCAAAGCAAGCGCCCTCTCTATATACCCTATTCGGGTCCAACATTATTAGAAACACCACTATTAAACAAAGGCAGTGCTTTTGATGAAAACGAACGTGTTTGTTTTAACTTAACAGGTTTATTACCACCAAGGTTTGAAACTATCGATGAGCAAGTAGCACGAGCATATCGTCAGTACAGTTGCTTTAATACCAAGATCAATAAACATATCTATCTAAGAGCCATTCACGACAATAACGAAACATTATTCTTTAAACTCGTACAAGCGCACTTAGCTGAAATGATGCCAATTATTTATACGCCTACGGTTGGTGATGCTTGTGAACAATTCTCAGATATTTATCGCAGCTCACGGGGATTTTTTATTGCTTATGAAAATAGATATCAAATAGATGATATTTTACGTAACGCCACAAAAAGTAAAGTAAAAGTCATTGTAGTGACAGATGGCGAGCGTGTTTTAGGCTTGGGAGATCAGGGTATTGGTGGTATGGGTATTCCTATTGGTAAGTTGTCTTTATACACTGCTTGCGGTGGCATTAGTCCCGCCTATACCTTACCCGTCATGCTAGATGTTGGCACTAATAATCAAAAATTATTGGATGACCCTATGTACATGGGGGCGCGCCATAAACGTATTGGACAAGCTGAATATGATGAGTTTCTTGATTTATTTATTAGTGCTGTTAAACGTCGATGGCCTCAAGTTTTATTACAGTTTGAAGATTTTGCTCAGCCAAATGCTATGCCTCTTTTAACAAAATATCGTGATGAGATTTGTTGCTTCAATGATGATATTCAAGGTACAGCCTCGGTTACAGTTGGCACATTATTGGCGGCTAGTCGTAGTAAAGGGGTTAAGCTATCACAATTGAAGGTTGCTTTTGTTGGTGCAGGTTCTGCTGGTTGTGGAATCGCTGAACAAATAATCACCCAAATGGTTTCAGAAGGGTTAGCACCATTACAAGCCCGCAGCCAAGTATTTATGGTAGATCGTTTTGGATTATTAACTCAAGGAATGGAAGACCTAAGAGATTTCCAACAAAAACTAGTACAAAATACCCTCGCATTGAAATCGTGGAATATTGAAGGGGAATATGCATCACTATTAGAGGTAATGCATGGCGCCAAACCGGATATCCTTATTGGCGTTTCAGGTCAAGCAGGGATATTTAGTGAAGAGGTGATTAAAGCAATGAAACAACATTGCGCTAAGCCTATTATATTTCCGTTAAGTAACCCTTCAAGACAAGTTGAAGCAACGCCAACTCAAGTAATAAATTGGACAGAAGGTAAGGTGATTATTGCCACTGGTAGTCCCTTTGAACCGGTAGAATACCAAGGCAAAACGTTTCCTATTGCTCAATGTAATAACAGTTATATTTTCCCCGGTATTGGTCTTGGTGTAATTTCTGCGAACATTAATCGTATAACAGATAAAATGTTGCAAGTTGCTAGTGAAACCTTAGCGGCGGCATCACCTTTAGCTAACAGTGGTAAAGGTGAATTATTACCACCACTAACAGGCATAGCACAGCTAAGTAAAGATATTGCTTTTGCGATTGCCAAAGTAGCTTACGAGCAAGATTTAGCATTGGAGTTAACAGATGATGAGCTGCGAGAAAACATAGAGCGTAATTTTTGGCAACCTGAATATCGTCAATACCGTAGAACGAGTTTGTAATTGACAGGTAATGCTTATTTAATTTCAACTCTGTTTAAACAGATCCCCGTAAATGACAAATAGAACACTTACTAATTTTTAGTTTGCTTTGGGAGCCACATGATTTATTGCCATGTGACTTCTGAAGTAAAAATATAACCCGCGCCATAAACTGTTTTGATTATTTTTGGGTTTTTATGGTCTTGTTCAATTTTCTTTCTTAATCTCGACATTCTTACGTCAATACTTCGGTCAAAAGAGGTTGCATCTTCACTCAGTAAACGCTCTCTTGATAATATTTGCCTAGGAGCATTAAGTAATATCATCAGTATTTCAGTTTCAGCGGCGCTTAGCATAAAGTTATCGCCCTTGTTGTTGGACAAAGTGAGTGTTGATTGTTCAAATTTCCAATCGCCAAAGCTGGCGGTACGAACTGTTGTGATCGGTAATTCAGAAACCACAAGCCGACGAATAATACTTTTTACCCGAGCAACGAGTTCTCGTGGGTCGAAAGGTTTGCCAATATAATCATCAGCACCTAGCTCTAATCCTAATACTTTATCGGGTAAGCTGTTTCGACCAGATAAAATAATAACGCCAATTTTTTTATCATCATAAAGTTTTTTGACTAATGACAAACCATCCATGTCAGGTAAGCCAAGATCAATAATGCAAAGAGAAGGCATTTGTTTTTTGATTGCCAATAAGGCTTGTTCGCCTGTAGTAAACGCTTGGGTACTAAAGTTATAGCGCTCAAGTTCTTGGCAAACTAAGTTACATATATCGAGTTCGTCATCGATAACGTAAATTAAAGGTTTAGTGTTCACAAGTGTTATTGCCTCGACTTTTTATTGTAATGCTTGAAACAATTTATTTGCCACAAAAGGTTTTTTTAACAAAATGGGCGTGTCTTCATTGGGTTTATGCTGCTGTTGAAAATAACCACTCATGAGTACAATTTTGCAGTTAGGAGTGCGACTTTTTAACAGGGTAGCAAGTTCAAAACCATCTTTATTACCTGGCATACTGATATCTGAAACCATACCATACAAGTCATTAATAGTATTGATAAGTTGTTCAGCTTCATCACTATCATTTGCCTCGATTACATTTAACCCAAAGGATATTAACTGCTCTCTAGTGATCGCGCGTACATCATGATCATCTTCAACCAATAATATCAGTTTATTTGAGAAGCTTTTTTCTTTCGCTACTTTTTCAGCTGCATGGCTCGTAGGGTTTGAATTTGGATCTTTTTCCTTATAGGCAAGTAAGGGTAATAACAAGGATATTTTAGCGCCGCCATTTTTACGGTTAGCAATACGAATGTAACCTTGCGATTGTTTGATAAAGCCAAACACCATACTTAAACCAAGACCAGAGCCTTGGTGAGTAGATTTTGTGGTGAAAAAGGGTTCAAATGCTTGGTTTATTGCTTGCTCGTCGAAGCCATGACCATTGTCTATTATGGTGACATCAAGGTAGTCACCTAATTTAACTTCTTCATCAAATAATAAGGTATCATTCACTATTCTTTTATTAACAATTAGCGTGATATCGCCACCGTTTGGCATGGCATCTTTGGCATTCAATACTAAATTTATTAAGCAGTTCTCTAACTGGTTAGCATCGACATAAGCTTGTAGGTTTTTACTTAAATAATCAGTGTTAATGGTGATTATACTTGGTAGAGAGCCTTTCAATAGTTCGATTGTTTCATCAATTAAAACGGTAATATCTACTCTACAAGGTCGTAAATATTGTCGACGTGAAAATGCTAACAAACGGTTAGTAATATCGCTACCTTTCCGCGAAGCTTTAATTGCGGGGAGTAAACGCAATAATAATGGTTTGTTATTTTCATTATCTTGCTGAGCGGCGAGTAAATTTCCTAGAATAATAGTGAGTATATTATTAAAATCGTGTGCTAAACCCCCTGCAAGCTGTCCCACAGCATTGATGTGTTGCACTTGTGCTAATTGTTGTTGTGCTTGTTGGCTTTCACTCATTGCTTGTTGTAGTTGTGCATTGGTCGTGGCTAGGGTTTGTGTTCGTGAGGCAACTTTTAAATCGAGCGTTTCTATGTTTTCACGCATTTGATTTACCATGTCGTCAAATGATTTCCCTAAAATACCTAACTCATCGGTACGGGATATTCCACTGGTGACCGTTAGATCTCCTTGACTTACTTTTTTTGCAACCAAGGCAAGTGCATTTATTGGTTTTGTTACCCAATAGGAAAAAATTAATGCCAAAACAATAGCGCACATGAAGGCAATGAAGCCCATGGTTAATATTCGTTGGCTAAGGAGTTTACCGCTGCTTTGTAATTCGTCTATATAGACAGAAGAACATATATACCAACCCAGTTCAGGTAAATGTCGAACTAAAGATAATTTTTTATAACTGTAGTTATTTGCATCGCTAGGCTTATCCCATTCATATTCAAGTTCTTGTCCTGTATCAGCAACCGCAATAAGCTCTTGTAAAATAGGTTGTCCTGTCTGTGGATCTTTAAGTTGTAAGGCGTTGGACCCATTAATATTAGGGTTTGGGTGATGTAGCATGTTGCCTTGCTCATCAAAAATGAAAAGATAACCTGTTTTGGCAATAACACTGTTTTTTATGATTTGACGTAACCGGTGAACAACTTCTTCTTTACGGGGCTTTAGGCTAAGTTGCATGCTACTGGCTAATTCAAAAACATTATTTAAGACTAAGCGGCTAGCATTTTTTTCAATTTTGTATACTTCTTTGTTGATTAAAGGAACCGAATACCAATAGATACCAATAAGTAACACTAACAAAATTGAGGTGATGGCAGAAAAAAAAGTACGAGATAATTTTTGCTTTAAAAACATTAATCACCTGTGTTTAAGTAAAGGATGAAATTATTATAAAAAAAGGGCTGGCGAGAAGCCAGCCCAAAAAATAGTAGCGTTGGGAAGGGGTGAATAACTACTATTCAGGAGAAAATTTTATGCTATTTATTGGCTTTCTCACGCAAAATAAATTTTTGTATCTTTCCTGTCGACGTTTTTGGTAGCTCACCAAATATAATGGTTTTTGGTGTTTTAAAGTGCGCCATATTATCACGACAAAAACTGATCATTTCTTGTTCCGTTATGTCAATATTTGGCATTGGTGTGATGAATGCGCAAGGTGTTTCTCCCCATTTATCATCTTTTTTTGCTACCACTGCCACTTCTTGAACTTTGGGGTGGCGATATAAAATATCTTCAACCTCAACGCTTGAAATATTTTCACCGCCTGAAATAATGACATCTTTAGAGCGATCTTTTATTTCAATATAGCCATCGTTATGCCAAACCGCGATATCACCTGAATGAAGCCAACCGCCTTCAAAAGCAGCTTGCGTGGTAGAAGGGTTTTTGAGATAGCCCTTCATCACTAAGTTGCCTCGCATAAATATTTCACCGACAGATTTACCATCCTTCGGCATGGGCTCTAAGGTTTCAGGATCGGCTACCATCAGTTGGTCAAGCATGGGAGAGCGAACCCCTTGGCGAGATTTTAATTTAGCCTGTTGCTCTGGACTTTCTTCATTCCATTCGTCATGCCAAGCACAAACCACAGAAGGGCCATACGTTTCAGTTAAGCCATAGGTGTGAGTTACTTTAAAACCAGAAGCTTCCATACCTTCAATCACCGAAGCAGGTGGTGGAGCACCAGCTGTCATTACTTTCACTGGGTGAGTGATATCAGCTTTTAATGAGGCATCTGCGCCGTTAAGCATATTTAATACAATAGGGGCACCACAAAAGTAGCCCACTTTTTCAGATTGAATTAAATTGAATATAGGCTCTGCGCGCACATGACGTAAACTTACGCTCGTGCCAGCAGTTGCGGCAATTGACCAAGGAAAACACCAGCCGTTACAATGAAACATAGGTAGGGTCCATAAATAGACCGGATGTTCACCCATGCTCCACGACATAACATTACTCACCGCATTAAGGTAAGCACCGCGGTAGTGATAAACTACCCCTTTAGGATCGCCTGTTGTACCTGAAGTATAATTTAAGGTAATAGCATCCCACTCATTGTTCGGTCGTAGCGGTTCAAAATCACTATCACCTTCATCAAGTAACTGGTCATAGGTTAACGAGCCAATGAGTTCACCTTCGTTAAAGTTAGGATCATCAATATCAATAACTAAGGGTTTATGTGGAATCATGCGCAGTGCTTTTTTTACTATTGGGCTAAATTCTTTGTCGGTAATTAACACTTTGCTTTCTGCATGCACAAGAATAAAAGCAATCGCTTCAGCATCAAGACGTGTATTAATGGAATTAAGTACGGCACCACTCATCGGGACAGCGAAGTGTAATTCAAAGTGTTCGCTAATGTTTGGTGCTATAACTGAGACTGTATCACCACGACCAATACCACGTTTCGCCAAAGCACTAGCAAAGCGTGTACAACGTTGAAAAACCTCTAACCAAGTGTGACGAATATCACCATTCACTGTTGCCGTTTTATTCGGATAAACAAAGGCAGCACGCTCTAAAAACGAAATAGGCGTTAGCGCCATATGGTTAGCTTCATTTGGCTCTAGGTACTGTTCAAAAATGTTTATAGTAGTCATTTATATATTCCTTATTACTAAGTATTATTACTGTTAGCTACAGCGACTTCTTCCTGCGTTTCATCAGCAAAAATAATATTATCTTCACTGCGATGCTTACCCAGTAGTCTAGGTCGTTCAATTAGAAAATAAAGTATTACACCAATAAATACTGCATACATGGTAGATTTAGGATCTGGCATCGCTAACGTCACCGCAACAATACCTGCAACACCTCGTTCAGTTGAATTTTTTAGTTGTTCCATACCAACCATAATACAAATATATGCGGTAAGTACTAAGGTAAGAGAAAGTGCGATCGGTAATACCGGTTTAAATAAGGTCACTAAAGGTAATGCAAATAGTGCAAGTAAACCGCTCATCCAAAAAGTACCACCGCCACTATAAATTGATTCCATAGATTTACGACCCATAGCATAACGCTCAGCAACTGTTGCGTGGGCAGCTGTCCATAATGGTCCTGCTAGTCCAGGCCACGGCGCTAAAAATGCATGAAAACCATTGCGAATAGCAGTAACTAAATGAACACGGTCAACATTCTCTTCTATTTTTTCATCAACGCGAATATGATCTACACGATTGACTAAGGTAAAACCAACAAGAATATCGCCAAAGGCAATAACATAGGCAATTATTGCTGTTGGGATGGCTAGTAAGAAGACCTCCCAATCAGGGTAACCAACGGTAAAGGGTAAATAGTCCCACATTAACGAAAAATTAGGATTAGTAATGCCCCATTCTATTTCTGGTAACGGGTATTCACCGACAGCCCAACCAACAAGCATGGCAATGATCATTCCAGGTACCATGCCAAAATTAGCAATTTTTCTGGCAAAAGAATTTTCATTAATAACATTTTTAAAAGAGAGAGAAAATAAGATATAGGCTGAAATAATAGAACCGACAATCAATGAGACAGGCGTAGAATCTATACGACCACCAACTTTTAGCTCACCCATCATTGCTGCCATACCAGCACCAATAATTATCCCACATTTTAGTGAGTTTGGAATAACATCAACTAACTTAGAGCCTAGACGAGTAGCGCCTAAAATAAGAAAAATAATAGAGACTTCAATTTGCAGGGCAAATAATGCTCTTATTGCTTCAGGACCGGGTTCAAAGCCTTTCAAATAAAGTAGAACCACCGGAATAGCTGGCGTGATCCAGCCGGGTACTAACGGAACGCCGAGTAATGCCGGTAAAATATAACCTACTCCAGCAATAAAAGTAAAAGCTAATGCCGCTTCATAGGGCATACCTAAATAGCTTTCAAGCAAAGGAATCATGGCCAAACCAACCACGAACATGAAAAAGCCTTGTATCATTTCGGGGAGTTCCCAGCGGTAATGAACAAAAGGTAATCTGATTTTAAATGGTCCTGCTGGCCAATAAGGTTGCTCGTCGCCATGCGTGCGCTTAATAAATTGCATTGATATTCCTGCGGTTGTTTTTAATTATATTAATACCAAGTTGATTAAGCTCTTTCCCACTCAACGAGAATTAAAAGACTTAGAAGCAAGGCATTGATTGAAGATAATGGTTATTCAGGAGAATATGCTCCTGCATTCTCTAATAAGCTACATCCATGTAGCGCCCTTATCAAAATCAATAACGTAGCATGTAAGCCTTTTAACCTCGCCCTTTGGGAGCTTACTCGATGCCCACTAACATCGTTAAATTTATTTGATTTAGAATGACTAAACCGAAACAAATTTGCCTTGTTATTGAACATCGAGCATAGCTCTGGGTTGGGAAGAAATTTAATCAAATTGGTATAAGCAGTGAACTATGAAAGCATGTCAGAAATTTTTCGACAATGTGACGAAATGTAACAAGCAAAAATGATGTTTAAGGACAATGGTAATGAAATATTTATTACTTGTTTGCACAAATAAAGTGGAGAAATCATAACTAGCTTGAGTTACAGCGTAATTCAATGAATTTTATAAAAAGTGCTATTTTCATTTTCAACAAAAAATGCTTTATATTTTAATTTGATGACTAAGACTAAAGGACCAGAAAAAAGAAGCAAAATATTATGAGAATTATTCAACGGTTATTATTAGGATTTTACTATGATTTCGTTTATAATCGCGCCAAAATTTGTAGATGTCGATTTTTTGATTCGGTATCTGCGTAATTACATTAAAATTTAAATTTATTAAAAGGGCTTATCATGGCTATCGAACGTACTTTCTCTATCGTAAAACCAGACGCAGTTGCTAAAAACTTCATTGGTCAAATATACAACCGTTTTGAAACTGCTGGTTTAAAGATTGTTGCTTCTAAAATGATTCACTTAAGCCAAGAAAAAGCTGAAGGTTTTTACGCTGAACATAGCGAACGTCCTTTCTTTGGTGCTTTAGTTGAATTTATGACTTCTGGTCCAGTAATGGTGCAAGTTTTAGAAGGCGAAAACGCTGTTCTAAAAAACCGTGAAATCATGGGTGCTACTAACCCAGCTGAAGCTCTTGCTGGTACTATCCGTGCTGACCTTGCTGATTCAATTGACGAAAATGCTGCTCACGGTTCTGATGCTTTAGAATCAGCTGCACGTGAAATTGCTTATTTCTTCAGTGATGAAGAGATTTGTTCACGTACTCGTTAATTTGTCGAGCGTAATTTATTGCGCTAGATGGTCAGAAGAAACCCTGATCTACAATCGGAAAGGATTTTATTGAGTAATCAGTAAAATCCTTTTTGTATTTTATGCTTGAGCAGAAAATTGCGAAACCTGCCTAAAAAGCGTACAATTCGCGACCTTAGACCAATTGCAATAGTGAATGACTCATTCATTATTGCAATTGGTATTATTTATATTCCCCTATTAGTTTTGAGAGTTTGTTGTATGAACGACCCAATAGTCACAGAAAATGTCAAAGAAATTGCTAAAAAAACCAGCAAAATTAATCTATTAAATTTTGACCATCAAGGGTTGCGAGACTATTTTGATTCTATTGGTGAAAAGCCTTTTAGAGCTGATCAAATAATGAAATGGATTTATCACTTTGGTTACAGTGATTTTGAGCAGATGACTAATATAAATAGAAAGCTTCGGGAAAAATTACAACGCAACTGTGAAATTAAAGCACCAGAAATTTCTGAAAAGCAAGTGTCGAAAGATGGCACCATTAAATATGCTTTGGTATTAGAAGGTGGTCAAGAAGTTGAAACCGTCTGGATCCCTGAGAATGATCGCGCGACTTTATGTGTATCATCACAGGTAGGTTGTGCACTTGAATGTACTTTTTGTGCAACTGCTCAGCAAGGCTTTAATCGAAATTTATCGATGTCAGAAATTATTGGTCAAGTATGGCGAGTGGCTAATGACATTGGCGCCACACGTATTACCGGCAAAAGACCCATTACTAATATTGTTATGATGGGTATGGGCGAGCCGTTACTTAACATGAAAAACTTAATTCCAGCCCTTGATACCATGTTAAATGATTTGGGTTACGGTTTATCAAAGCGCCGAGTTACGGTAAGTACTTCAGGTGTTGTACCTGCACTTGATATGCTAAAAGCTAAAATTGATTGTGCCTTAGCTATTTCAATTCATGCCCCTGATAATAAGTTGCGTGATGAATTAGTGCCAATTAATAAAAAATACCCATTAGAAGAATTTATTGCTGCGGCAGGTCGTTATATTGATGGCTCTAAAGCTAACAAGCAGGCGACAATCGAATATGTGATGTTAGATCGTGTTAATGATTCAACGGATCAAGCTCATGCGTTAGCGCATGTATTAAAAGGTTTACCCAGTAAAATTAATTTGATCCCTTTTAACCCTTATCCTGGTTCTCCTTATAAGCGGCCAAGTAATTCTCGTATCGATCGCTTTGATAAAGTTTTACAAAGCTATGGCTTAACGGTTATAACTCGTCGGCCGCGTGGCGAAGATATTGACGCAGCATGTGGCCAATTAGCGGGTGATGTTTTCGATCGAACTAAACGTACCCAAGCACAACAAAACGCACGAACAGAAAAAAAACAGATGAAAGTTGATGAAATTTCGGTAAAAATAGTCTGATCACGTTACTATCTTAAAAATTAAGCATAATAGTATTTAACTATGGTTGGTACATTAGGGATAAATCTTTGACTAAAAAACGAATTTCATCACTCATAGTCGCGGTATTATCAGTGGTAATGTCAGGGTGTGTTACGCAAGAGTTTTCAAATAATGAAACGCCAGTGGTGAAAAACCAAGCGAATAGAGATGATATGGCGGCAACGCGTATTTCGCTTGGTTTAGGTTATTTGAGAATGGGTAATATGGCCCAAGCGAAGCAAAATTTAGAAAAAGCGAAAAATTTTTCCCCTGACATGGTGCAAGTCTATACAGCGTTTGCGCATTACTATGAAACTGTTGGTGAAAATGAATTAACGATTGAGTCATATGAAAAAGCGCTATCACTTAAAAATGATGATGCTGATACCTTAAATAATTATGGTGTCTATTTATGTCGTCAAGATCAAATAGAGGCTGCAGAAACGCAACTTTTAAAAGCTATTGCAGTTCCAACTTATATATTAGTCGCTAAAAGTTATGAAAATTTATCGTCTTGTTTTTTACAAAAAGATAATTTTGTAAAAGCAGAAATGTATTTGCATAAAGCTGTTATGCATAGCCCAGGTAATTCGTCTATATTATTTCAAATGGTACGTTTACAATATGCCATGGGTGAATTTACCCAAGCTAAAACATACGAACAACGCTTTGAAAAGGTTACTCGACGTTTTACTTCGCAGTCTTTAGCGCTAGCATATAAAGTTTATTGGAAACTAGGGCAGCGCCGTACCGCTAAAAATTATGGCACTATGTTAGTGAAAATGTACCCGCAATCATGGGAAACACAACAGTATTTGTTGAACGAACTTGAATTAATTGAGGCGGACAACTTAGCTAAAAGATATCAATTAACTCAACAGAGTGAAGCAAGCGCTAAATCAAAAAAACGCGTAGTGAAACTATCGCCTAAAAAGGCGTTATCAAGTAATCCAGTGGATAGTTCTCGTTTAGTAGAACCAACAATAGAATCGAAAGTTGTATCTCAAAAAGTTACTCAAGCAGCAGTGGGACCGGCATTAAGTGCAATCAAGACTGCTGTGAAAACATCAATGTCTGCAGCGAATCCTACGTCAATCAATGCAGCTTTGACAAAGGGTAGTGCTGAAGCGGTTACTTTAGTTTCTGAGCTAAAACCGACGTTAGTTCAACCAAGTAAACAAGGTAAACGTGTTGTTGTTTTAACTGCACCAAAAGCGGAAGAAGAGGTAACTAAAACAGTAACTACTGAGAACGATATAACTCAGGCAACTGATAAGACCTTGTTCACCCATACTAAAATTGACGTGATAGCCTTAACTGAAAAAGAAATACCGTTGGAAGATCAAGAGATACACCATATCGCGAAGAAGCCTGACTTGATTACTGAAGGTGCACCTATAATAGAAAAGTCGTTAACTGCTACTCCAACAGAAGTCCAACAAAATGGCAGTGTTCGTAATAATGGTCAAGATACTCATGTGGTAAGTAAGGGTGATACTTTATATAGTATATCTATCAAATATAACATAAAAATTAAGGCGTTACGTCGTTGGAATAATCTTACCGACAATAAAAAAATTCGCATTAATGATACATTACACTTAATAAATCCTAATACGGTGACTGAATAATGAATGAAGACGTTTTAGCTGCCGAAAATCCCAAGCAAGTGGATGAGCTTTGTGAGGATATGGAAGTCGTTGGTCCTGGCTTAATGCTGAGTGAAGCACGAAAAAAATTATCACTCAGTGTCGAAGAAGTAAGCGCAAGGTTAAATTTTAGAACAAATTTAGTCGAAGAAATAGAACAAGATATTTTTGACCAGTCGTTGCCAGCAACGTTTAATCGTGGTTATTTACGCAATTATGCTAAATTAGTCTCGGTTGATGTTAACGAGGTAATTAGTGCCTATGACATGCTTGGTGTCGCTGAAGTACAACGTAGCGAAATGCAAAGTTTTTCAAATTTAACAGAAAAGCAAGCAGAGCATAGTCGCTTAATGTGGTTTAGTTATTTAATTGTCGCCATTCTGTTTGGCTTGATGGTGGTATGGTGGCTACAAGAGCCAAAACTATCCGTTAATTTGTTTGATAACCCAAAACAAGAACAAGAACAAGAAATTAGCAATGATGTTAGTAATGCTGCAGATTTAAGCGTAGCCAAAAAGAGTGTTGTAGCGCTTGAGCAATCTAAGGTACAAGCAGTTGAAACGGATAAAATCACTAACCCCGTTGAGAGTGCACAAAAAAGTCCTGAGCCAATTATTACTGAGCCAGCTATTTCTGAGGTAAGCGTAGATGCTGTACTTGAAGAGCAGCTTGAAGCTAAAATTGAAACTAGCGCTAGCACTGAACAAGACCCTAATATTAGCACAGCCGTGTTTACCTTTTCAGGTGACTGTTGGGTTAATATTTTTGATGCCACGGGCGAGCGTATTGCATGGGGCGTTAAAAAATCAGGTTACGTTATGACTGTTACTGGTAAAGCACCGTTAAAGGTAACGTTAGGTAAACCGGAACTGGCGATGATTGATTTTAATAACAAACCTGTAGATTTATCGTCTTTTAATGTCGGTAATATTGCTAAGTTTACCTTACCGTTAATCTCACAATAAAGATCAAATGTAGAATTACAAAAGAATAAATTATGTTTAAAGAATCCCCAATCATTCGCCGTAAATCCCGTCAAATTATGGTGGGTAATGTTCCCGTTGGTGGCGATGCGCCAATTACGGTGCAATCAATGACTAATACGCTTACCACCGATGTTAACGCTACGGTGGCACAAATTAAGGCATTAGAAGCAGTTGGTGCTGATATTGTACGTGTAAGTGTGCCTACTATGGATGCAGCAGAAGCATTTCGTGAAATCAAAAAACAAGTGAATGTCCCTTTGGTGGCTGATATTCATTTTGATTATCGTATTGCCTTAAAAGTAGCCGAATATGGCGTTGATTGTTTGCGTATTAATCCTGGCAATATTGGTAATGAAAATAGAATTCGCAGTGTTGTTGAATGTGCTCGTGATAATAACATTCCTATTCGAATAGGGGTTAATGGCGGCTCGTTAGAAAAAGATATTCAAGAGAAATACACCGAGCCCACACCCGAAGCATTGTTTGAATCAGCCATGCGTCATGTTGATATTCTTGATAGATTGAACTTTGATCAGTTTAAAGTAAGTGTCAAAGCATCCGATGTGTTTTTGGCGGTAGAATCTTATAAATTACTAGCGAAACAAATTGATAATCCATTACATTTAGGTATCACTGAAGCGGGCGGCTTACGAGCTGGCTCAGTTAAGTCATCTGTTGGTTTAGGTTTATTATTGGCACAAGGTATTGGTGATACCTTACGTATATCACTGGCCGCTGACCCAGTGGAAGAGATTAAAGTAGGCTTCGATATCTTAAAGTCGTTGAAATTGCGCAGCCGTGGTATTAATTTAATTGCCTGCCCTAGTTGTTCACGTCAAGAGTTTGATGTAGTAGCAACGGTTAATGCCCTTGAAGAGCGTATTGAAGATATTATGACGCCAATGGATGTCTCTATTATTGGTTGTATTGTTAATGGTCCAGGCGAAGCGATGGTGTCTGATTTAGGGTTAACTGGCGGTAATAAAAAAAGCGGCTACTACCTTGATGGTCTTCGTCAAAAAGAACGCTTTGATAATACTAATTTAGTTGACCAGCTTGAGCAACGTATTCGCGCCAAAGCACATGCGATGGACGAGCGATTAGCAGAAAAAAATCAAATCGATGTTAAATCCGTAGATTAATCCTTTTAGGTGTTATTCTCGGCGTATTTATTCTCCCGTTTAAGTATGGGACGTTATTCGTTATAATGCGCGCTGCGTAAAAATTAACACACAATAAAGAACAACAGAGAGAAATAAATAAGTGGCTAAAAATAAGGCGCTACAAGCAATACGTGGTATGAACGATTGCTTACCAAGTGAAACAAATATTTGGCAAATGGTTGAATCAGTATTACGCCGAGTGGCAAGTAATTATGGTTTTGCTGAAATACGCATGCCTATCCTTGAATCAACCGCAGTCTTTAAACGTGGTATTGGTGAAGTAACCGATATTGTTGAAAAAGAAATGTATACCTTTGATGACTTGAATGGTGATAGCTTAACTTTACGTCCAGAAGGGACGGCAAGTTGTGTACGTGCTGGTGTTCAACATGGTTTACTATATAACCAAGAACAGCGCCTTTGGTACATGGGACCGATGTTTCGTCATGAAAGACCACAAAAAGGTCGCTACCGTCAGTTTCACCAATTTGGCCTAGAAGCCTTTGGTATTGCGACACCAGACATAGATGCTGAAATTATTTTATTAACTTCTCGCTTATGGCGGGAACTTGGCATCAATGAATTTGTCACACTAGAGTTGAATTCATTAGGTAGTAATGATGAACGTGCTAATTATCGTGATGCATTGATTGAGTATTTAACTGAGCGTGAAGAATTACTTGATGAAGATTCCAAACGTCGTATGCACACTAATCCGCTTAGAGTGTTAGATAGCAAAAATCCGCAAGTGCAAGAAGCATTAACGGATGCACCAAAACTATCAGATTATTTTGGTGAAGAAACTCAAGCGCATTTTACTAGCCTTTCTGCACGGTTAGATGCCGCGGGAATTAAATATGTATTAAATGAGCGTTTAGTACGTGGTTTAGATTATTACAATCGTACCGTCTTTGAGTGGGTTACTACATCATTAGGCGCACAAGGTACTATTTGTGCTGGTGGTCGCTATGATGGTTTAGTGGAACAACTTGGTGGTAAAGCAACACCCGCATTTGGTTTTGCCTTAGGTATTGAACGCTTGATACTTATGTTAACAGAATTAGAGAAAGTAACTAATGTGCGCGCTCAGGTAGATGCATATATTGTTATTTTAGGTGACGATGCACAAAGTGCAGCTAATGCATTAGCTGAACAGTGGCGTGATCAAGTACCTAATATTCGATTACAATGTCACTGCGGTGGCGGCAATATGAAAAAACAATTAAAGCGTGCAGATAAGTCTGGTGCACAAATCGCGTTAATATTGGGTGATAACGAAATTGCTGAGCAACAAGTTATGATTAAATATTTACGTGGACAACAAGAACAACAAAACTTGGCATTTGACCAAATTCCAAGTTTATTAACGACATTAATTTAAGACGTTTAGTCGAAGGTGAAGAAGTGGATATTTATCAAACAGAAGAACAACAAGTAGAAGCAATTAAAGGCTATTGGGCAGAAAATGGCAATATGATTATTGCTGGTATTGTTTTAGGTTTTGTCGGTTTTATTGGTTTTAACTATTACAAAGATAATAAACTTGCCGATGAGTTGGCTGTTTCCGACAGTTATCAAACGCTAATTGAAAGTAGCGCTAAAGATAGCAAAGCATTTAGTGAAAATGCGGCGAAATTCATTAATGAAAACTCAACGACTAGTTATGCATCATTAACCGCATTAGCATTAGCTAAAGAAGCGGCAAGCATAAAAGATTGGGCTGTTGCACAAACGCAATTAAGCGCAGCTATTGCTAGTGCCCCTACTGATGGTATTAAAGGTATTGCTAGCTTACGTTTAGCACGTGTTCAAATTGAATTAGCACAATATGAAAAAGCACTTACTACTTTAGATAAACCGTTACCGGAATCATTCACTGCTGCTGTTGAAGAAATAAAAGGTGATACCTACTTATTGCAAGGCAAAAAAGAATTAGCGCGTAATGCCTATCAAGTTGCTATTGCCGCTGATGGTTTAGCTGGTAGCCCTGGTTTGCAAATGAAATTAGATGATTTAGCTACAGCTGTTAATTTAACTTCTATAGTTCCTGCTGCTAAGTAAATAAGGTTGTTCAATGGTTTTATTTAATAAACAGGCTAATCATAGCGTGTTCACAAATTACAAAAGTGTATTAGCTGTGCTTTTACTGTCTAGTGCTTTGTTTAGTTGCTCATCAACGGATGAAGACGAAGATACTAGTGATTTAGTTGCCGAGCTTACTGAAATTAATCAACAGTTTGAGCCAAATGTTTTATGGGAAGAAAGCGTTGGTGATGGTAGCGAAAATTACTTTTCTCGTCTTAAACCTGTTGTTGCCTATGATACCGTCTATAGTGCTAGCCGAGCTGGTGATGTTGTTGCCTTTGATGTGAAAACAGGAAAGCAACTGTGGAGTGTTGACTTAAGTGATGTAGATAACAAGCGTAGCTTTTGGGATAGTCGACTTTCAGCACTGCTTGCCGGTGGCCCTGTTGTGGGTTTAAATAAAGTTTTTATTGGTAGTGAAAATGGCAAAATCTATGCGTTAGATGCAAAGTCGGGTGAACTTGCTTGGCAAGCCGATATTAAAGGTGAAATTATTTCTGCACCGGCGGTTGATTCTGGTGTTGTTGTCGTAAACACCGCTTCAGGTATTATGAAAGCTTTTAATGCTAACGATGGTGAAGAGCTGTGGAAAATAGATCAAGATGTTCCTGCTTTAACGTTACGAGGCATTAGTCAGCCAGTAATAGCATCAGGTGGCGTTATCGTCGGTACTGGTAAAGGTGGCGTTAATGTTTATTTATTAAATAAAGGTCAACAAGGTTGGTCAACTGAAATTGGTGAGCCAACGGGATCTACTGAACTTGAACGCGTTATTGATGTTGATTCATCGCCAGTAGTTTTTGGTGATAAAGTTTATGCCGTCTCTTCACGAGGTAACTTAGCTGCGATAGAGTTGAAAAGTGGCCGAGTAATATGGAAACGTCAATATTCATCGTATCGTCAAATTTCGATTTATCGCAATACTATTTTCTTAACAAATTTACGCGGTCATGTTTATGCTATTGATAGAGTTAATGGTATTGAGCGTTGGAGCAACCTAGCACTGGCTAATCGTGGTGTTACCGGTCCTGCTGTTATTGATGATTATGTTGTAGTAGGTGATTTTGAAGGTTATTTACATTGGCTAAATCAAGAAAACGGTGAGATCGTTGCTAGACATGAAGTTGATAGCAGTGGTATACACGCCACACCAACAGTGCTTGATAACGTTTTATATAGCCAATCACGAGATGGTGATTTACAGGCTATTGAAACACCGAAAATAGTTGTCACTGAAAAGTAAATTAATTACTTTTAATTGATTTTTTAGACTAAAATTATATACGGCTCCTATTGGAGCCGTTGCTTGTTTTTATATTATATAAATAATCTTATTCCGTTCTAGCATTAATACGGAAACGAGGTGTTTATTCATTTTTTGAGGTTTTCATGCTTCCTGTTGTTGCCCTAGTTGGCCGCCCAAATGTTGGTAAATCAACGTTATTTAATCGCTTAACCCGCTCTAGAAACGCCCTAGTTGCTGATTACCCTGGCTTAACTCGCGATCGCCAGTATGGCCAAGCAGAGGTTGAAGAACATCCCTTTATTGTTATTGATACCGGCGGTATTAATGGTGATGAAGAAGGTATTGATATACTCATGGCTGAACAATCCTTGACGGCTATTGATGAGGCTGATGCGGTATTATTCATAGTTGATGCCCGCGACGGTCTAACGTCTGCCGATTATGGTATTGCTGATTACTTACGTAAACAAGATAAAAAAATATTCTTAGTAGCGAACAAAGTTGATGGTATCGATGCTGATTCAGCTGTCGCTGAATTTTATGCATTAAGCCTTGGTGAAGACGTACATAAAATTGCTGCTGCTCATGGGCGTGGCGTAACGCAATTATTAACCTTAGCGCTTACTCCTCATATTGAAGCACTTGGGAAACCTAAAGTCGCTGATTCAGAAGAGGGTGAGTTTGACGGTGACTATGAGCATGAGCTTAGCGAAGCAGAACTTGAAAAACAAATTGAAGATGCACCTAAAGAAAACGATACTATTAAACTCGCTATTATCGGTAAACCTAATGTTGGTAAATCAACTTTAACTAATCGTATTTTAGGCGAAGAACGAGTAGTCGTTTTTGATGCGCCAGGTACAACTCGCGATAGTGTTTACATTCCGATGGAACATAATGGTCGCTCTTATACTTTAATAGATACAGCGGGTATTCGTCGTCGTAAAAATGTTACTGATGTAGTTGAAAAATTCTCAGTGATTAAAACATTACGTGCGATTGAAGACTCTAACGTGTGTTTATTGTTAATTGATGCGCGTGAAGGTATTAGTGATCAAGATTTAAGCTTACTTGGCTTTATTTTAGAATCTGGACGTTCACTGGTGTTAGCCGTTAATAAGTGGGATGGGTTAGAAGAGCATGCTAAAGATAGAATTAAAACCGAGCTTGATAGACGTTTAGGTTTTATCGATTTTGCTAAAATTCACTTTATTTCTGCGTTACATGGCACAGGTGTTGGTCATTTATATGCATCAGTAGAAGAAGCCTTTGTGAGTGCTACTAAGCGCATTTCTACTGCGATGGTAACTAAAATATTGGATATGGCAACGTTTGATCATCAACCACCTATGCATCAAGGTCGCCGTATTAAATTGAAATATGCCCATGCGGGTGGCTATAACCCGCCTATCATAGTTATTCATGGTAATTCAGCTAAAAAATTACCTCAGTCATACAAACGCTATTTAATGAATTATTACCGTAAATCGTTAAAAATTATGGGTACACCTATTCGCATTGAATTTAGAGAAACCTCAAATCCATTTGCAGGCAAGAAAAAACTCAACTATACCGAACAAAAGAAAATAGCGAGAGCAACTCAGGGCTATAATAAAGATAATAAGTAATATCATGTGTAATGAATGGCAAGTGATAAGGCTAGTTTTTCGATAGCCTTTCATTTGCGCTTTGTTGCTTATATAGCGTAGTTCAAGACTGTTAATTTGTTTATATTTATTGCATTTGACTTCCCCTTTGGCTAAGGTAAATTATCTTAACCTGTTATTGTTTATAGAGTATCAATGACTGAAAAAGCAACTAATATTGAAACAGCAACGCGCTTAAACCGCAATTTGTCTTTGTTGCATGCAGGCTCAATGGTCACTATTGACATCATTACTCCTGCCGGTCAACGGGGTAAATTTAGGACAGTTTTTATTGGTTATTTACCTAAGAAATATGTACTCATTCAGTTTCCCGACACAAATAAACTAGGTAAATTTTCTCAACATATTACGCAAGGAATGGCCGTTACAGTACGTGGCTTGATTGAAGGACATGAAGGGGCAGTGCTCGCTTTTGTAAGTACTATTAAGCAAACTATACAAATGCCATCCCGTATTATTGTTTTAGACTTCCCTCGTACCATTGGTATACAAAATTTACGATCATCTATTCGTATCGACACTCATATTCATGCCAAAGTAAAAATAGATCAAGACTATTGGCAAGCAACTATTACTAACTTGTCTATAAGCGGTTGTCAGCTAAGCATTGAAAATGGCGAAAAGCTCGTTTTATCAGAAAAAAAACTAATTGAAATTATTATTGAAGATTACCAAGGTGGTAATAATATTAAGCTTAATGGCTCGATATGTAATTTAAAGCAGCAGGCCGACGGTTTGTCTTTTGGTATTAAATTTAATGCAGTAAGTGATAATGAGATAAGTCAGTTATTATTGAATACTATCACGGTACAAGACTAATTTTTTGCAAAACAATTTCATCTCTATACTACTATCGCTTTAATCTTTCCATCAGTAACTTGTACCGTAATCTCATCGTTTGATGTCACTTGTGAAATTGAATTGATCACGTCATTATCTTTACTTCGAGTAATACTATAGCCGCGAGAAATTGTTGCTAATGGGCTCACCAACTGTATTTGCTCTATTAAATGCACAAAAGAGTCCTGTTTATGTTGCAAACCATTCTGCATCGCATGAATTAACCTTTGTTCTTGCTGCTTTACTTGGTTTTTCTGTGCAGTGATTACCTTCATTGGGGATAATTGTTGTAATCTTTGTTGTAATTGCTTTGGCTGTTGTGCAGATTGCAGCATTAACCTTTGTATTACATTCGTTAATCGTAGACTCAACTCATCGTGCTTTTGTTGTTGTACTAGCAATTTCTGCTCAGGATGAACTTGCGCTAATCTATGTTGAAGATGATTTTGTTGTTGCTGTAACGTAATTTTTTTTCGACGAATAGCATGGATTAGCCTTTGTTCTAATGTAGTTATTTTATCTAATATTTCATTACTGTCACTTGCTACTAATTCAGCGGCTGCTGAAGGGGTAGCTGCGCGTAAATCGGCAACATAATCACTTAACGTGGTATCAATTTCATGGCCAACCGCACTGATAATAGGTAAGTTACTATCATAAATAGCTTGCACTACAGACTCTTCATTGAACGGCCAGAGATCTTCTAAAGAACCACCACCACGACCAACAATTAATACCTCACACTCTTGTCGAGTATTTGCTAGAGCAATCGCATGGCAAATATCATTACTGGCATATTCTCCTTGAACTAAAGCGGGATAAATGATGGCGTTAATGTTGGGATTTCGACGCTTTAATACCGATAAAATATCTTTAACAGCAGCACCAGTAGGTGAAGTAACTATACCTACCGATTGAATGTGCTCAGGGATGGCTTGTTTGTGTGCTTGAGAAAATACACCCAGAGCATTAAGCTTGTTTTTTAGCTGTTCATACTGTTGACGTAATAAGCCTTCACCAGCATCTTCCATTTGCTCAATAATTAATTGAAAATCACCACGAGGCTCATACAATGAAACTTTGGCACGTACTAATACTTGTTGGCCATTACGTGGTATCCCTTGGTTAGAAAGTCTAACACGACGATTATTACCTTTAAACATGGCACAGCGAACTTGTGACTTGCTATCTTTAAGCGATAAATACCAATGACCAGAACTAGCAGCAACAAAGTTAGAGATTTCACCCGTTAGCCAAACAGTATTGAGTTCGCTTTCTAAAATAAAGCGAACTTTTCTCGTTAACTCACTTACTTGTAAAATGTGCTGTGCTGCCATAAAAGAGCTATTCAATCAGTTAAACCGTGTTGGAACAATAGTATATCGTTGTAAATATCATTTAGGGCATTTATTTTGCATCCACTAGTTAAAATAATACCATTTGAAAGACAAATTTATGTTTACCTAACCAAAGAAAACAGTTAAAATTCTGCCGCAATATTCAGTACTAACTTATACGACTTTAGTACTCACTTCACATCTAACTCTGGTGATATTGCGATGTTACGAATTGCCCAAGAAGCGTTAACTTTTGACGATGTTCTACTTGTACCTGCTCATTCAAAGGTACTACCTCATACAGCCGATCTAAAAACCCGTTTAACCCGAAAAATTAGCTTAAATGTGCCTATGGTATCTGCATCCATGGATACAGTAACTGAAGCGCGTTTAGCTATTACATTGGCGAAAGAAGGCGGTTTAGGTTTTATTCATAAAAATATGACTATCGCTGAACAAGCCAATAATGTTTCGCAAGTTAAAAAGTATGAAAGCGGTATTGTATCTGATCCAAAAACTGTTCTTGCATCTGATTCTATCGAACAAATCATGCATAAAGCTGACGACTTAGGTTTTACCGGTTTTCCGGTAGTTGATGATGAAAATAACTTAGTCGGTATTATTACCGGTCGTGATTTACGCTTTGAAACAGATTTAACTAAGCCTGCATCAGCACTAATGACGACTAAAGAAAATTTAGTGACAGTTAAAGAAGGTGCTGCTCGCGAAGAAATTTTAGGGCTAATGCATGAAAACCGTATTGAAAAAATATTAGTTGTTGATGATGCGTTTAAATTAGTGGGTTTAATTACTGCAAAAGATTACCAAAAAGCTGAAAATAAACCAAATGCTTGTAAAGATGAGCTAGGTCGTTTACGTGTAGGCGCAGCTGTTGGCGTTGGTGCTGGCACTGATGAGCGTATTGATGCTTTGGTTGCTGCTGGCGTTGATGTGTTATTAATTGATACTTCCCATGGCCATTCACAAGGCGTATTAGACCGCGTTAAAGAAACTCGCGATAAATACCCTGATTTACAAATTGTTGCGGGTAACGTTGCTACGGGTGCAGGTGCCAAAGCAATGGCTGATGCCGGTGTTGATGCCGTTAAAGTAGGCATAGGCCCAGGTTCAATTTGTACAACGCGTATTGTTACGGGTGTTGGCGTTCCACAGTTAACCGCTATTTCAAATGCAGTTGAAGCATTGAAAGGTACTGGCATTCCAGTAATTGCTGATGGCGGAATTCGCTTTTCAGGTGATATTGCTAAAGCCTTAGTTGCTGGTGCACATTGTGTAATGGTTGGTAGCATGTTGGCTGGTACCGAAGAAGCACCGGGCGAAGTTGAACTTTACCAGGGTCGTTACTATAAATCATACCGCGGTATGGGCTCTTTAGGTGCGATGGATCAAAAAGAAGGTTCAAGTGATCGTTATTTCCAAAAAACTGATGGTGAAGCAGACAAATTAGTACCTGAAGGTATTGAAGGTCGTGTTGCTTATAAAGGACCTGTATCGGCAATTATCCATCAACAAATGGGCGGTTTACGTTCATCTATGGGTTTAACTGGCTCTAAAGATATTGAGACTATGCGTACTAAACCTGAGTTTATGAAAATAACGTCAGCGGGTATGGGTGAGTCACATGTACATGATGTAACCATCACAAAAGAAGCACCAAACTATAGAATGGGGTAAGCTTGGTTGAGTTATTTTAGCTCAATTTCAGCGTTGCAAGTGCTCATTGACTATCGTCAACTCCGCGCTAGCGCCTTGAACTAGAACTAAAATACTCTCAACTTGATGTAGCAAAAATATTCTTAATTGTTTTCAGTAAATGGAAAACAAAAAAATTCAAACAGGCTGAGTATGTCTCAATAGAGATACTCAGCTTTTTATTTAATATACACAGCTCTAAATGAACGAGCTTTAGGCAAAGCGTTTGAGTGATTAAGCAAATGAGTTTATGTTTATAAATGATTTTGTTTAATGACGAAAACAATGCAGCATAAAGTTTGTTCATGACGAGCGCTAAAGGTAGGAAAACAAACATGAGTAAAGACATTCATGATCACCGAATACTGATTTTAGATTTTGGTTCACAATACACTCAGCTTATTGCTCGTCGTGTACGTGAAATTGGCGTTTACTGTGAACTTTGGTCATGGGATGTGACTGAAGCGCAAATTAAAGAATTTAACCCAACGGGAATTATTCTTGCTGGCGGCCCTGAATCAGTGACTGAAACTAATTCACCTCGTGCGCCAGAATATGTGTTTACCGCCAATGTTCCGGTATTAGGTATTTGTTACGGCATGCAAACTATGGCTGAGCAACTCGGTGGTGGCGTTGAAAGTTCGAGCCATAAAGAGTTTGGTTATGCTGCAGTTGAGTTAATTGCTAAATCTGCATTGTTCAATAACGTTGAAGACAGTATTGGTGATAACGGTAATGCGTTATTAGACGTATGGATGAGTCACGGCGATAAAGTCTCGGCTATTCCTGAAGGTTTTGTAACCGTAGCGCAAACACCAAGTTGTGCTTATGGCGCAATGGCGAACGAAGAAAAGCAATTCTACGGTGTACAATTTCATCCAGAAGTTACGCACACTAAACAAGGCTTACGTATTTTAGAAAACTTTGTGGTTGAAATTTGTAAGTGTGAAAAACTATGGACTTCAGCATCAATCATTGATGATGCAATCGCAAAAATGAAAGAGCAAGTGGGTGACGACGAAGTTATCTTAGGTCTTTCAGGTGGTGTAGATTCATCAGTAGTTGCCATGTTATTACATCGTGCTATTGGCGATAAACTTACCTGTGTATTTGTTGATAATGGTTTACTTCGTTTAGACGAAGGCCAGCAAGTAATGGATATGTTTGGTGATCATTTTGGTTTGAACATCATTAAAATTGAAGCTGAAGATAGATTCTTAAATCGTTTAGCCGGTGAAAGTGAACCAGAAGCAAAACGTAAGATTATTGGTAATGTCTTTATTGATGTTTTCGAAGAAGAATCGAACAAGCTTGAAAATGCAAAATGGTTAGCACAAGGGACTATTTACCCTGACGTAATTGAATCAGCTGCCTCCGCAACAGGCAAAGCACATGTGATTAAGTCGCATCATAACGTTGGCGGTTTACCTGATTACATGAAATTAGGTTTAGTTGAGCCATTACGTGAATTATTTAAAGATGAAGTACGTAAAATCGGTTTAGAACTTGGTTTACCATACGACATGCTTTATCGTCACCCGTTCCCTGGACCTGGTTTAGGTGTACGTATTTTAGGTGAAGTGAAAAAAGAATATGCTGATTTATTACGTCGTGCAGATGCTATTTTCATTGAAGAATTACACAAACATGACTTATACACAAAAGTAAGCCAAGCCTTTACTGTGTTTTTACCGGTAAAATCGGTAGGTGTTATGGGCGATGCGCGTAAATATGATTGGGTTGTTAGCTTACGTTGTGTTGAAACAATTGATTTTATGACCGCTCGTTGGTCACATTTACCTTATGATTTCTTAGGCTTGGTTTCAAACCGTATTATTAATGAGATTGATGGTATTTCACGTGTTGTTTACGACATCAGTGGTAAGCCGCCAGCCACCATCGAATGGGAATAGCTTTATTGTAAGCTTGTTATAACACTCAACTTCGGCGTTGGAAGTACTCACCTATAGTCATAGGCTCCGTGCTTCCGCCTTGAATTTGAATCTTCTACCTGCGCTTTCAATTAAAGCTAACAAAATCAGAATTAGTGAAAACCTCAAAGTTGAAAAACTTTGGGGTTTTTTATTGGTAGTTAATAAATAGAATAATTATTTTGCCCGACTAGCCTAATCAATATACCATGAGCATAAATGTAGCGCGTTTCACATTCGATGCTAAAGGTAATGTGATAAGTCATAGTATAAATAACAGTTTAAAAATCATTTAAGGGAATTTTTATGTTTAGAATTAGCCAAAAGTTTGTGTCAATCGTGTTTATTATTGCACTCTCAGGGTGTTCTACTGCCTATTATTCTGCCATGGAGAAAGTTGGCATTCACAAGCGTGACATCATGGTTGATCGTGTGGTTGATGCCAAAGAATCACAACAAGAAGCTCAAGAGCAATTTAAATCAGCATTAGAAGAAATGACGGCATTAATTAACTTTGATGGTGGCGATCTTGAGGACCAATACAATATTATTCAAGAGCAATATGAAGACTCTAAAGAAGCGGCAGAGCATGTCAGTTCACGTATTGAAAAAATAGAAGATGTTTCAGATGCCTTATTTGAAGAATGGCAAGATGAAATAGAAGAGATTTCAAGTTCAAACCTAAAAAGACAAAGCTCAACAAAGTTAAGAGAAACTCAACGCCGTTACAAATCGCTAATGAAATCGATGTATAAAGCAGAAAGTAAAATGGCACCTGTTTTATCAGCATTAAAAGATAATAGCCTGTTTTTAAAACATAATCTAAATGCTAAAGCGGTTGGTGCTTTACAAGGCGAAATGGTATCTATTAAAAGAGATGTTCGCGCATTAATTAAAGATATGAATTTAGCTATTGAACAATCACAAAAATTTATTGATATGTTGGAGAAGTAACAATGTCTATTGAAAGACAAGAAACAAAGCAACGCATGAGTCGTATTGTTAAACACAAGGGTACAATTTATTTATGTGGTCAAGTAGCGGCAGATGCAACTAAAGACATCACCGAACAAACGCAAACCATGCTTGATAAAGTTGATGCGCTATTAGCGCAAGCGGGTAGTGACAGAGAGCACATCTTATCAGCAACTATTTATGTTAAAGACATGAGTTATTTTGCTGATATGAACGCGGTATGGGATGCTTGGGTGCCTGAAGGCTATGCACCAGTACGTGCTTGTGTTGCCGCTAAAATGGCACGCGAAGCTTTATTAGTTGAAATTTCAGTCGTTGCGGCAGAAATTTAAAGTGTCAAAATAGCTGAACCTTATCTATGAATAATGTTTAGCTATTAAATTACAATTTACTGGGATATAGAACATGAATGGACAGCCTTCAAACTCACTTCAACAATCGTTACAAACTACTTTTGGTTTTGAAGCGTTCAGAGAAGGCCAACAACAAACCATAACGCAATTGCTAGCAGGGCAGTCAACGTTGTCTATATTTCCTACAGGCTCGGGTAAGTCTTTATGTTACCAGTTAACAGCTTTGCATTTACCCCATTTAACGCTAGTTGTTTCACCCTTGTTAGCCTTAATAAAAGATCAATTGGAGTTTCTTGCTAGCAAAGGCATTAAAGCGGCAAGTATTGATTCAACGTTGAAAGGAAACGAAGCACAAACTGTTATGGCAGGTGTGCGCAGTGGTGAAATTAAAGTATTAATGGTGTCGGTAGAGCGCTTTAAAAATGAGCGCTTCAGGCAGTTTATTGAATCGGTAGCTGTGTCTATGCTGGTGGTTGATGAAGCGCATTGTATTTCTGAATGGGGCCATAACTTTAGACCTGACTATTTAAAATTGCCTAGCTATTGCCAAGCGTTAAAAATATCATTGGTGTTACTTCTTACCGCGACGGCTACTCGTAAAGTAAAACAAGATATGGCGGCTAAGTTTGCCATTCTAGACGAACATATTGTACAAACAGGCTTTTATCGACCTAACCTTGATTTAAGCGTATTGCCAGTTACGCAGGAACATAAAAATAACCAACTTGCACAAATAATTACCGCGCAACAAGGCGCGGGCATTGTTTACGTTACCTTACAACATTCGGCTGAAACAGTCGCACAGTACTTAACGCACCAAGGGATTAATGCTTGTGCTTATCATGCCGGCTTTGACAGTGATACCCGCAGTCAAATTCAGCAAGATTTTATGGCAGGTAAAATACAAGTTATTGTTGCTACTATTGCCTTTGGTATGGGTATAGACAAAAGCGATATACGTTTTGTTATTCATTACGACTTGCCAAAATCCATTGAAAACTACAGTCAAGAAATAGGCCGAGCAGGGCGAGACGGTTTATCTTCACAGTGTTTTACGTTAGCGAACCTTGATGGGTTAAATACCGTAGAAAACTTTGTTTACGGTGATACACCTGAGTTTACTGGTATTGAAATGTTATTAAACTCAATACAAACAGAAGTAATAACAAACGCCTACGACAGCAGATCTGAAGGAAAGTGGGAGCTACAAATATTACAGCTCTCTAATGCTGTTAATATTAAACAATTGCCGCTGAAAACCTTATTAGTACAGCTAGAGCTTGCCGGCGTAATAGAGCCACAATATGCCTATTTTGCCGACTTTAAAATTAAACTCCTACAACCCAAAGCTGAAATTATTAATAGTTTTAATGAACAGCGAAAAGATTTTTTACAACGGATCTTTAACGCAACAGAGTTTAAAAAAGTGTGGGGCAGTTTAAATTTTGACACCTTACTGCAAGATAAAAGCATTGAGCGTAATCGCGTTATTGCCGCCCTTGAATATCTGCAAGAACAACAATTGATAGTGCTTGAAACCAAAGGCATGACAGAGGTTTTTAAAATAAACCTTGATGAATTAGCTGATCCCAGTTTATGTCAAAATCTTTATCGCTATTTTAAAAGCAATGAAGAAAAAGAAATTAAACGTATCGCTACCCTAGTGCGCTTCTTTCAACTCGATACTTGTTTAACGGTTAACTTAGCCCGTTACTTTGATGATAATCGGTTCGATGGCAATAACTTTAACCCTACTCATGATACCAGCACAGCGCCGCAATGTGGTCATTGTAGTGTTTGTCGTGGCCAAGTCGCAGTACTAGAACATTCCCATGCACAAATTCCATGGCCGAGTGATGAAACGTTAACACAAGGTATGGTGGAATTAGCACAACGACTTAACGATAAAATAAACCAACCTTTGTCAGTTGAAAGCTATTGTCGTTTTTTTGCTGGTATGACAGTACCTTTATTTGGCCGTAATAAAGTAAGGCAGTTATCGGGCTTTGGCTTATGCGAAAAACAAAGATACCAAGCTATCAGAGATAGAATTACCCCGCTGTTTGCAGGTATGCATAAATAATATTACTGTTTAAACACGGTAAAATCTTCTTTTTCTATTCGAGTACAACTGTAAATGTTCACTGTATTAAAAAATTCAATGCCAATGAGCGTTTGGTATATGTTGATCTCGGCATTAGGTTTTGCCTTAATGGCTGCCTGTGTAAAAGAGGTAAACGGCTTAGGTATTCCTGTACTCGAAATTGTCGCGGTAAGATCCATTGTGTCGGGGATTATTAGTTACGCTGATATTAAGCGTAAAAAAATACCCCTATTTGGGCATAATAAAGTACTGCTAATTGCGCGCGGCACCGTCGGCTCGTTTGCTCTGATGCTTGTTTACTATGCGGTAACAACTTTGCCCTTGGCAGAAGCGACCGTATTACAATATTTGCATCCGGTGTTTACCGCTATTCTAGCGTTGTTTTTTTTGAAAGAAATCATACAACGCTCAACTATTGCCTGTATCGTCATCAGCTTAATCGGCTTATCCATTATTATTCAGCCAAATTTACAATTAGACAGTGGCGTACATTATCCATGGTTAAGCATTACTGCGGGTGTACTAGGAGCTTTTGGTAGTGCAGTTGCTTATATCATTGTCAAAAAGCTGACTAAAACTGACGACAGTTCAGTCATTATCTTTTACTTCCCTATGGTTGCCTTTCCTGTTTCCATTATCATGTTAGGCAGTGATTTTGTTGTGCCTAGTTTAACGGCGATGGGTATATTGATTTTAGTTGGTATATTCACCCAAATAGGGCAGGTAGGGTTAACAAAAGCACTGCACTGCGCCGACGCAAACAAAGCAACCGCTTATGCCTACGTACAAGTACTGTTTTCAGTATTTATCGGTTGGGCATACTTTAGTGAAGTACCTGTTGTTACCACTGTTATTGGCGGTGGGTTAATCATGGTAGGCGCGTTAATTAATGTGTTTTGGAAACGATAGCCGCTACTCAACCTATAAGTATCGACAAACCGAGTAAGCATGGGGTTATTATTGTTGCTGCTACATTCGCGGCTAAGTACTTAGGAAAACAGCCAATGTTTGATTTATGCTTAATAACGCCAAACAATACAGTAATTGACAGCACTATAGGAATTAACGCAATAGCACTTATTGCTGGCAGTATACCCACTAAAACATACAGCAAAATTAGTGAATATGTTCCCAACATAAATAGCGCATAAACCGTGTTGCTATGCTTAATACCAAAGGCTAATGGAAAGGTATTACGGCCAATACTCGCATCAGCTTGCATATCAGGGTAATGGTTTAATAACAGAAGGTTATTGATGAGAAAGAAGGGGATGAGCGAAACCTGCCAAATTAGCGATGAATATTCCAACGTTAATAACTATTGCGAACCAACAAACATTAACAGCCCAAAGCCTAATCCAGGGGCAATTAAGCACAATAAAGGCATACGATTCAGCCATTGAGTGTAAGTCACAATAATAACGAAGCCAAGAAGGCCAATGGGTAGTATTGTAGTGCCAATAATAGTAATAAAATAAATGCCAATAGCGAGGGTGATGAATAAGGCTAGTAGCCCGAACAACAAGACTAGATTGGCAATTTCTGGGTTATTGGGCAAAGCACCGCTACCACCACAAAAAGGTGTTTTTTTAGTTTTAAAATCTAAGCCGCTTTTAAAATCATGATATTCATTCAGCATGTTTACACTGATATGAGCAGACATGGCACCCATGAAAATAAGCGCAAGCAGTACGTTATCAATTGATGCACCTGTGGCAAACGATGTGCAATACCCTAAAAAAACACAAGTAATACCAATTGAAGTAATGAATAGAGCATTCAGCGAGAATTAAAAGGTGTAGAGGCAAGGCATTGATTGAAGAGAATGGTTATTCAGGAGAATAAGCTCCTGCATTCTCTAATAAGCTACATCCATGTAGCGTCCTTATCAATATCAATAACGTAGCATATATACCTTTTAAACTCGCCTTTGGGAGCTTGTCAAGAAAGTGATAACGTCACAAATTTGCTTGAAATAGAACGACTATATACGCACAAATTTTGCTTGTTCTAACTTCCCTGACACAGCTCTGAATTGACTCATTCATTATTTCAATTGGTATAAGTGTTAATAAAAGGAAAGAAGGACGCATTGTCTTTAATAGAGTACTTATCATGATATTTTTCTGGCTGGTTAGTTTTTTGACGCCTAATTTCTAACTTTGTCTCCTTAGCCTAAGTTGGATATTTAATTATTTAGCAACGCGTGATTAGGGTTAGTTGTTTGCTGTAAATACAGTGAAATTTCTTTGTACGCTTGTTTAAATGGCTTATATAAATGAGACTTTAGTTCTTTCTTTACTGGCTTAATATCAACGCCTTTTATTACGCAAAATAATGCTAACGCATAAACTGTTTCTAACTCAGGTAATGCTGCTTGTCGGTTGAGGTTACGGTTGTTGCACGAGCCACAGCCGCCTTTAAATTGGTAAGCGGTATTTGCAAAAATAACACCAAAGCCCATAAAACAAGCGACTAAATCAATTGTTTGGGCTAGTACCTCTTTACCACCAGGGGCACCTGTATATGAAACGTTAGCACTAGCGGTTAGTGCGCTATTTTGGTTAACTAAGATACCTGCCTGAATTTGCACTAAATAGGCAATTAAATCTTGTGGTTGATTAAGCTGGCTTGAATGAAAAGCAATGTCTATCGCGGGAGCTGCTGTTTCATTTCCTATTTCATAGTTAGCTTGGCAAGTTACCTTCGCGCTTTCACCTCTAAGGTTTGACTCAAAAGACAGTTGCGGCATTGGTTTTGGACTAAAACTATCAGCAGATACCAACTTTAACGGCCATGAGGTCATCCCTGTATATTTACTGGTATTGCCAAAGATCGTTTCAGCCATTTCTTCAATACTGCTTGAGCTACCCGGATAGAAAGTATTGTTAGGTAATATCAAATCACTGTTATTATGAAAAAAATCACCATCAAGTTGCTCTATACACCAAGCAAAGGTGTCAAAAATCCACTCTTTGCTTTCTTCATCGATAACGGGTTTTGTTTTAAATAAAGTTGAGAACATTAATGTGGTGCCTTATTTATGCTTTATTGATTGTTTATTGATTGTTCAAGCTTTAGGGGCTGTTGATCTTTCGAGATTGTTTTTGCAGCGGCTTGTTGAGTATTTATACAAGGCAGAGCCTTTGTCATGTGGTTGTTCCACATAAAAAGGCGATAACGCCGTAAAAATGACCAACAAACGCTGTCCGAAGGATTCGGCTAAAAGCGTTTTACTCTTTGTTGAGTAGTATTTGCTTAGAGTGACTAGGCTACATGCTACTCGCCGCGATTAAAACGCTTTTATCTCGAACAAAATTTAACCGCGAAAGATCAACAGCCCCTAGTATTATAAAGCTTTTTTTAAACCAAAAGCTAATTAGGACACCCGTTGTTAATTAGGTGCCTTCTTTTATGTTATTTTTTCTGGGCACTGACTCCCATCAGATGCTCGACCTTTACCACATTTTTGAAACCAGCCGCTTTTAACCGGCGGATGACGCCGTCAACAAAGCTGCTGCCCTTCTTTACTACGTGTGGATTGCCAGTGTAATGAAAAAGCCGTCCGTCATGGCGCAGTACTCGAAATATTTCCCGGTAGAATTCTTCGCTATAAAGCTCGCCAGCAAGGGAAAAACGCGGTGGATCGTGAATGACTGAATCGAAGGACGTCGCAGACATTGTCCTTATAAGCTCAAAGCTACTGCCTTGACGTTGCACAATACCCTCATTGCCCAAATCGTTTGACCAAGGGTTCTGCGCGCGCAGCCCCATCACCTCTCGGCTTAGCTCTATGCTAAGCACTTCGCTTGCCCCTAGTCGGTGGGCAGCGATGGCCGCATAGCCCAGTCCGCTACAGCAGTCCAATACCTTATCACCCTTACGCACAGCTTGTTGAGCCATCTCGGAGGCACTAGTAAAGGGATCTGTTCCCTTGGATATATGCATCTTAACGCCGCTAATTTCTAGCAGCGGTGCGCCAGATGTAGGCACTAGCTTGTAGTAACCCGAGCTGCGGTCTTCCAGCGGAACCATATCGCCATCGTGACAGAGGTAGATTCGTTGTGTTTTCTTGACGATTTTTTTCAGTTCGACAATGGAAAGTTGATTGTTATCATCGAGGACTAAACCCTGATCACTTATGAAAAACTCCTGTTCCGAAATATTCAGATCAGTAGAGAGGTGGACGCAGGACAGTCCTTTGGCAATGGCCTCCAGCGCTTGTTTGGCATTTAATGTATGAAGGTAGTAGCCGAGCATATCGTTTGTCTATTTAGTGATAATTACTGAGCGCATTATACACGCTTCAGCGTTGGCGGTTTACTTAAATCAGCCGTTTGGCGGGTGATGATACATAGCCGTACAGTCTACGTAATTATGTAGTTGCTTTAGTCATTACGTCGACTATTTTAAATATTAATATTTTAATAAATGAAACCTGTTAAATATGAAACACCCTAATGACTCGTACCTCGTTCATAATTAATTTTATTATAAACATTATATTTACCAGAAGGCTTTTTCATTGGCATGCGCTTCACTATCTCGAGTGTGATTGCATCATAAACAATGAGTTCGCCGTCCATATCCCAGACGCTGAGTAATACGTATTTTCCGTCTTTGGTAAACTCTACATGGGCGGAATTTTTGCCCGGTGCAGGTGCTAAGGTTTTTACTATCTCTAATGTACTCTTATCAATTACGTGTACTTTGTCGTTATTTGGGCCAAAGAATACATCGGTCCATGCATAAGGTGAGTTAGTATGGCTACGCATAAAGAAGCCAGGCCCTTCGGTTTTTATTTCTTTAATAATGTGCCAATTTTCCATATCAATGACGGTGATTTTACCTTCTTTGATATTAGGTGAAGCGAATACTTCCTTACCTTGATAATTCCATGTGATACCTGAGCCTAAATGTGGCATGCCGGTTAAGCCTATAGAAGCGACTTTCTTTTTAGTATCTAGGTTAATCACTTGGCCATTGTGGCTGTTACGTGCAGTACCAATTAAATTGATGTAATCAGGGTCGAAGAAAAAGTCATTCAAGTAATCGTCGGTTTTAATACGACGAATAGGAAATTGCTCACTTTTTTTAGATAAGTCAGCTTTCCATCCTTCTGCTTTGGCTTCTACTCTATAGTCATGCGCCCAGCCTTTATATACTTCAACGCCGCCTTTATCACTGTAAGGAATTTCCCATACTTCTTTCACATCTTTTAGCGCAACAATAAAGCTATGGCGTGGTGGTGCGTTATAAACGGCGCTTACGCGAGAACTATTACCGTCGCTGTCTTTAGCGTCAATTACTTTAAGGGGCGATAAGTCAGCGGTATTTAGTATTACTACATTATTAGGTAGGTAATTGCCAACAATTAAATATTGTCCGTCATTTGATATGGCGATGTTACGAGTGTTAATTGCCGCACGGACTTCACTGACGGTTTTTCGGTTATAAATATCGTATTTGCTGATCCAACCGTCACGTGAGGCAAAAAATACAAAGCGACCATCAGGTGAATATTTTGGCCCACCATGTAAAGCAAAGCGAGTTTTAAAGCGGTCTAGCCGCTCAAAGGTATCGCCATTTAATAAGGTAGCGCTGTGATCGCCTAACTCAACCACAATAAATAAATTCATTAAATCAGCGTCAAACTGTGCTTCGTTTGGTAGTTTAGCTTGGTCAAAATGTTGTACTTTTGAAGCGTTAATATCGGCAACTGTCCAACTGAGCGATGCTTCTGATGATGTATAAATATAAGTCGCTAAGCTAGCAATTTCAGCTTTAGATAAGATTTTAGCAAAGGCAGGCATTTGCGTGGCAGCACGACCTGTATTAATGACGTTAATCGCTTTATTTTTTCGAAATCGAGCAAGATTTTCAGGTAATAGTGCCGGCCCCATAGCGCCTAATCGGTCAATGCCATGACAACGTTGACAATGATCTTGATAGAGTTTTTTGGCTGCACCTTGCTCAGTTGCCGACATGACGGTTTGTTTAACTGGTGTAGCATGAGCGATATTAGAGATTGCAGCTAATGATAAAATAATTGCAAGGGTTGTACTGATAGCTAGGGAGTTTTTCATGCGCTTAACCTGTAGCCTGAACATGTAAGTAATGAGCTTGTCTCTGTTTTAACGTTTACGCTTACTGGAAAAGTTAAAGCAGAGGAAAGCGGGGTCTATTTACGCTGTTTTTACTTGTTGTTCACAAGTTTTAGTTTCTTGGTTAGTCTTTTGAGACGTGTAGTTGTTAGCATCTAAAAAGCCGGGGGTAGCCAATTGCTCAGTGGTAAGTTGATTAACCACATCACCAATAATAATGAGAGTTGGCGGGGTAATATTGTGTTTTTTAACTAGTTCAGCCAAGTTACCGATAGTGCCGCGGTAAGTTTTTTGTTCAGGTTGTGTGCCTTTACGAATTAATGCGGCGGGTGTATTAATATCTCTACCATGCTCTACTAGTTTTTCTGCAATGATAGGTAGGGTATTAATGCCCATGTAAAACACAACGGTTTGGGTTGGGCAGCATAAACTCTGCCATGGCAAGTTAAGCAAACCATTGTTTTGAATATGGCCAGTAATGAAAGTACAACCTTGAGCAACACCGCGATGCGTAAGCGGAATGCCTGCATAAGTAGTACAACCTGATGCGGCGGTAATGCCGGGACAAATATGACAACTAACACCGTGTTCAAGCATATATTCTGCTTCTTCACCACCTCGGCCAAAAATAAATGGGTCACCACCTTTAAGGCGTAATACTTTTTTACCAGCGCGTGCTTCTTCAACTAAAATTTCATTGATGCGGTCTTGCGGTACGCAATGTTTAGCTTGCTCTTTACCGACGTAAAAGCGTTCACAATTTTCAGGTAATAGCGCTAGTATTTCTTCACTTACTAATCTATCGTAAATGGCAATTTCGGCTTGCTCAATAAAGCGCATAGCACGAATAGTCAGCAATTCAGCATCGCCGGGGCCAGAGCCTACCAAGGCAACTTCGCCGCTATTTAATACAGATTTTCCTCTTGCGGATATTTTTTTATTATCCATTGAAGTGAGGCTATTTGATTGGTTCGTTGGTAGTGTATTCATGCTCTTGCCTTATTGCTATTGAGCCCATTATCAGGACTGGCTCAGTTGCTTAATTAGTTTCTTTTTCGCTAGGTATTCGCTAGTTTTAAATGTGCGTTTCAGCGTTATACTTCAACAAATTGAATCGGGTTTTCTTGGTTGGTTAACTCGCTGGAAAATTTTGATGGCGACGGAACATAACCTATTTCACTGTCTTCTAAGTAGCAGCCCGGATCTTCGGCCCAAGCATCACCTGATTGTGCAAACGCACGGGTACGGGTATTGCCACCACAAATATTTAAATAATTACATTTAGCACAACGACCTTTTACTGGGCGAGGGCTTTCTCTAAAACCAAGCATTAATGGGTCTTGGGTGTTTTTCCAAACACCTGAGAATTTTTCTGTTTTTACGTTTCCAATAGGGTGATTCCACCAGTAGGTGTCTGGGTGAATGGTGCCAGTATTATCTATATTAGCAACATTAACTCCACTGGCATTGCCGCCCCAATTGATTAAACGTTGTTGTAAGTTTTTAATAGCTTCTGGGTGACTGTCGTTAAACTTTTTAGTTGCCCATTGTAATAAAAATGGGCCATCAGCGTCATTGTTACCGGTAACAAAGTCTGTTTCTATGCCTTGATTAATATGCGACCAAGCACGCTCATAAAGCATTTCCATGGCGTCTTTGGTCATTTTGAACATGGCGTCATTTTCAGCACTGCGTTTGCCTCGGCCTGAATAATTAAGGTGAGACAAATAGAATTTATCTACATTGTTTTCTTCCATTAAATTCAACATGGCTGGTATGTCTTTGAAGTTTTCTTTGGTTAAGCAAAGACGCATACCCACTTTAATACCCGCTTCTTTACACAACTTAATGGCGTGCATTGAGGTTTTAAAACTGCCTTTTTGGCGGCGGAATTCATCGTGAAACTCTTCTAAACCGTCAATGCTGATACCAACATATTGGTAATCTGCGGCTTTAATGGCTTCAATGTTGTCTTCGTTAATTAACGTGCCGTTGGTAGAGAGCGCAAGGTAAAAACCTTTTTGTTTGGCATATGCAGTAATTTCATAAATATCTGGGCGTAATAATGGCTCACCGCCTGACAAAATTAACACTGGCACATGGGCAACTTTTAAGTCATCTATGGTGGTTTTAATTTGATCAGTTGATAATTCATCTTTAAAATCAATATCAAGTGATGTTGAATAACAGTGCTTACATTGCAAGTTGCAGCGACGGATAAGGTTCCATATAACCACAGGACCCGGCATTTTACGTGATGCTTTAACTGGCTTAAGTTCACGCATGTCATCATGAAGTGTTTTTAATAATTGTGAAATTCTAAACATAATCTTATACCAATTCTATTAAATTTATTCCCAGCTCAGAGCTACTATTAGCGAGCTTAGAACAAGTTAAATTGATTAAACATAGTTCTTCTATTTAATCGCTATTTTTTTAATCGCAAACCTGTTTTTTTCAGTATTGCTGTGCTGGTTAACATATCATTACTTTTGGTCATAGGGTTTTGACTTGAATCATGGTTGCGCGTAACCAATATTTCTTTTAACAATTCTTTGATCTGACCCCTATATTCGGCTATTGATTCTGGTGTTTTACCGTGCACCATAGCGAATAAGTTGTAATTCCATTCGGGTAAAAAGCGTGGTCTTAAGTAACAATGGCTAACAAAAGGTAACCGACCAACGGCATCGCCAAATTTTTCAGCTTGTGCATCGTCAATATCCCAAACAGTCATACCGTTATATTGATAGCCTAATTTATAGTGGTTTGGCACCGCAGCTATACGCCTGATAATACCGCGCTCTTGCATACTTCTGGTTAGGGTAAGTACTTGCTCAACGCTAAGGTTCATTTGTTCGGCAATGGCGTGATATGGCTTTTCAATAATGAGAATGCCATTTTGCGTTAATAAAATATATTGCCTTTCTTGCTCGGTAAGGTTTTCTTTCGTTAGGTGTTCTTGAGTGACTGTAGACATAAGGTAAGCTCTTTTGACTGTGAGATTTGAACTCAGTGGTTAAATAGGTAGTTATACCGGTAGGTATAAACCTACATAAAACTCTTTTAGTTTTGGTACGTTAAGCACTTTTAAACCAGTTTTGCATTCAATGGCTTTTACTACTTGTTCAATTTCATCTGCTGCCTCGGTGGCGATAACAAACCACATATTAAAGTCATGATCTCGGCGGTAGTTATGAGCAATTTGCTCAAATCTATTAACTTGCTCTGTGACAAAATCAAAATCTTCTTCAGGTACTGCTAAGGCTGCTAAGGTAAAAGCACCACCTAAACTTGCTGCGTCAAACATGGGACCAAAACGGGTCAGCACTTTTTCACTGCGTAAGTTGTTTAAGCACGCAATTACGTCTTGCTCAGTGCTTGATACTTCTTCGGCTATTTGTGCAAAAGGACGTTCACACACAGGTAAACCGTGTTGCAACAAATTTATTAAGCTTTTTTCTAAGGCTGATAACTCAACAGTTTGGCACTTTCTGCTTTTGCTAATGCCCTTGCTAGCGCTTTTACTATTATCTGCGCTCTCACTGTTCAGTGAACTGTTGTTGTTATCCATGGGCTTGTCCTTGAGTTATAACTTTACAGCTTTGAGTTTTACCGTAACGTGCACCGTGTTGCTTATAAGCTTTAAAGCTAAATAGCACGTCTTTTTGTATCGACTCAAGGCCTAGTTGTTCGGTAATTTGGCTGATTTGTTGTAAAACTAGTGTTCTGTCGGTGCCATGAATCATGCAAAATAAGTTGTAAGGCCAATCAGGTAGACGGCGAGGGCGCTGATAACACAATGAAACAGGGGCACATTTTGCTAGCCTTTGGGCTACGTTATCCATCTCGTCATTGGGAATATTCCAAACCACCATGGCATTGGCGTCATACCCAAGTTTACGATGTTTAATGACTAAGCCAAAACGGCGGATTAAGCCTTCTTCTTGCCAGAGGGAAATCTGCATTAACACTTGTTGTTCTGTTAATGCGAGTTGTTCGGCAATAATTTTGTAAGGTGTTAAGTGCGTTGGTAAGCCTTTTTCAATGGCGCCACGCAATGCTATTTTTTCAAGCTTGGTTAAGCTAATGGCAGTATTACATATTTGATTAGTTACTTTGTTATTCTTTTGGTTGGACGTTGGACTTTCTTTGCCAGTAACATTAATGCTAAATGCTAGGTCAATATGATACGACGCCTCCATCGGTAATACTAAAACAGGCAAGCCTGTGAGTAATTTAATGTTCGTTAGCGTGCTGTTTAGTGCCACCATATCGCTGGCGGTTACTACAAACCATAAGTTGTACTTTTGTTTCTGGTAATAGGGCTCGCGACCATAGTTGTGATTTACTTGCTCAAACTGGTTAACAATACCGGCTATTTTATCCAAATCTTTTGGCGGTACAGCCAGTGCCGCGAGTGTGCTTGCTCCTGCTTTTTTATGGTCAAATACTGGTCCAACACGGGATAGCACTTCTACGTTATTGAGCTCATTAATGGCTTGGAACACTTCAATTTCGCTGGTAGTTATATTCACGTGAGCCAATTGCTCGGCAATGGTTTTGTAAGGTTGGCGAGTAAGCGGAAAGCCCTTTTGACTATTGTTAATAATGTCTTGCTGCAATTGTGAAATGTTCACTTTGTTATTAGCCATGATTATAAACCTATGTGGTGTGCGCGATTGTGTGGAAGGATGAAGAAAATACCGCTCAGGCTTTTGGATTGCATGTTTTTAAGCGGCGTTTGGGTTTGAGGCTGTGCTATGCACACTTGCACTTCATTTTTAGCCATGATTATAAACCTATGTGGTGTGCACGGTTGTTTGGAAGGATGAAGAAAATACCGCTCGGGCTTGGATTGCATGTTTTTAAGCGGCGTTTGGGTTTGAGGCTGTGCTATGCACACTTGCACTTCATTTTTAGCCATGGTTATAAACCTATGTGGTGTGCGCGATTGGTGAAGAAAATACCGCTCGGGCTTTTTGATCGCATTGTTTTAAGCAGCGTTTGAGTTTCTGTGTCATATACTTGTACTTCATTGCTGTCACGAACTGACATCCATACATGTTCACCACGCGGAGTAAATTCCATATGTAAAACTGCTGGGCCAGGCGTTAACGTTTTTACTAACTCAAAGGTTTCGGTGTTAAATACCTGAATAGTGTTGTTGTCTGGGTAAGCAAAGTTAACCCATACTTGACGGTTATCAGGCTGCGCCATGACAAAAATTGGCTGACTGTGTGCAGGGATTTCGGTTACTTGTTGCCACGTTTTAGTATTAACTACTAGTACTTTATGTTGACCAACTGCGGGCATAAATGCGTAATCGCCTGCCATTGCCCAACCTTCTAAATGTGGCATTTTATAAACAGGTAGTTTCTGCTGGCCTTTACCATAGTTAGGTAAAATGCGTTTTACGCCTTTTTCAATATGCCATAAATCAAGTAATGCCATCCCGTCTTCACCAAATAAACCAGCGATATAATATCGACCGTCAGGGCTTATTAACGCATCGTACGGGAATAAGCCAATATCAGTAAATTTAGTTACTTTAGGTGTTTTGTTTTTCTCAATATCGGAAAAGTCGGCAATCCAAATTTCATGGCTATCAAATAAACTAAAAACAAACTTGTTGTTTGGCGCATCAACTAAGCCAACCACTTTAGAACGCACTGAGCTGCCATCTTTATTTTTAGGTTTAGTGGTTAGCACAGAGCTGTCGATAGTAGCGACTAATTCTAGGGTTTGACTATTAAATACTTTAACGCCACCGGGTGTGTAGTTTGATACAGCGACTAGTTTACCGTCTTGGCTAATTGCGCCGCCAATACTGTTGCCTGACTGCATTACGCGTTTGGCAATTTTATCTTTAAGAATATCAATTTTAGTTAAACCGCCATCACGACCAAAAACATAGGCATAGCGTTGGTCACGTGAATAAACAATGGAAGCGTGAGATAAGTCACCTAAACCGTCTATTTCTGCGAGTACTGCTTGCTGGGTATGATTAACAATTTGCACTTGACCTGTGGCGCGTTCAATAATTACGCCCATGTCTCCTGTCGCGCGTAATTTTGTTTCAGCAACTTCATCAGTGCTATAGCTAGCGCAAGCGCTAATAATGCTAGATAGTAGTGCAACGCTCGCCAGTTTTATGAGTTTAGTATTCATCAGTAATCCTTCATGATACTTATATTTTTCTGTGATTTTTGGGAAATAATTAGGTTTAGTATTAAGCTTTTTTATCAGGGTTTAACTATTTTTCCTGCTTTTAACTGCTGAGAAATCCACAATGCTTCTTGCGCGGTTAATAGGGTTTTCCATGGCGGCATGGCAGTACCTTCGCGACCATATAAAATAGTGTTTTTAATAAATAGAATAGGTTTTCCTTGTAGATTCTCTACTAGCAGTGCTGGCCCTAAACCTCCTTTTAATGTCATACCGTGACATGAGCCACAATCTTGTTTCACTATGTGGTTTAGCTGTGCTTTTCGTGTGTCTGATAATGATTGCTCATTGGCATAGCTTTGATTTGTCAGCATAAAAAAGGCAACCACTATTACCATTACTTGTGCTGTCATTCGATAAGTACGCGTTATTGTTGAAGAACTCATATTCACTACCCACACACTGTTTTTTACTTAGTGTGTAGTCTACAGATAAGCAGGGTTTTGTTTTTTGCCTAAGATCATCTTTTCTAGCATAAAGCTAAAACAAAGCGCGGCGTTTATTGATTTAAATCAGAAAACAGTAAAATGATTAAATTGAAAAAGGTTTAATTACTGTGTTTTTGTGAGACAAGTTTGTAGCGATAAAATCATGATGTAGATCTATTTTTTAACACAAACATATGACGCTTGAGCAAAGTTATTTACTCTTTTGACATAGATCACATTGGTACCTTATTAATGCTTTATAACTACTAACAATTATTTTTTACTTTTATTTTAAATAGCCAAGCGGTGCATTCATTAATTCAATGGGTATTGTGCATTTAGAGTGGTTTGGGTATTGTTATGGATTCAGTCATGTTTAAAAAAACAATGGTAAATATTGCGTTAGCCTGTGTTTTATCCCCCTCTACATTTGTTTATGCAGAAGATGATGTTGTTCATCAAGGCATAAATGAAGACATTGAAACGTTAGTTATTATAGGTAAAATACCACGTAGAGTACAAGATGTTGTGGGTGCAGTATCCATTATTGATAGCGAATTAATAGATAAACAACTAGTTCATGATATTGCCGATTTACTCCGTTATGAAGTGGGTATTAATGTTGTTAATTCAGGTAGTCGTTTTGGTAACTCTAGCGTTGCTATCAGGGGTATTTCGGGTAACCGAATTGCGACTGAGATTGACGGTGTACCGGTAGCGGATCAATTTAATATTGGTAGTTATTCTAATTCAGGCAGAAACTATATTGATCCTGATTTGATCAAACAGGTTGAAATTCTTCGTGGACCAGCATCAAGTACTTATGGCAGTGATGCTATTGGTGGCGTGATATCTTTTATCACAAAAAAGCCTACTGATTTATTAAGCCAAACGGATAACGACTTTTATTTAGGACTTAAAACAGGTTACTACTCTGTTGATGACAGTAATTCGGTATCAGTTAATACAGCTTTTAGTAACGACTCTTCAAGTGTGCTTATTTCTGGCTCACTTCGTAAAGGCCATGAGTTTGATAGTAATACCTCAAGCGACGTAGCAAAAGATGTTCAGGATAATGAAACACAGGCATTTTTAGTCAAATATTTTTATGAGGTATCTGACAATCAAGAGCTTAGCTTTAGCTATGATTACTTTATGCGTTCAGCAGAAACAGATTTACAATCAATTTTAGGGGTAGGCCGTTTTAAGTCAACTTCTGTGCTGTTAGGTGATGATGAAACCAAACGCGAAAATTTTGTTGTGAGTTATGATTTTGTGCTTGATGCTCCTTGGTTAGAAGGAGGAGTTATTCGCTATTACGATCAAAATACCGATACCGTGCAATTAACCGATGAACAAAGAACATCAAGAGGGAAGGAATATCTTTACGATAGAGATTTTTTCTTTGAGCAAAGGCTACAAGGGTTAAGGGCTAACTTATACACTAATATCGACTCAAGCTTTGCTACACAGCACATTGGTTATGGTATTGAGTTCAGTAAAAATAAAACTAAAGAATTACGAAACGGCTTAAAAACGACTATCGCGACAGGCGATTCAACCAATAATATTTTAACAGAAGAGTTTCCATTAAGAGACTTTCCTATTTCAGCCGTTGAAGAGTTAGGTGTTTATATTAATGATGAAATTAGACTTGATGGTACAGCTATTACTATTATTCCCGCTATTCGCTACGACAAATATAAGTTAACGCCTAAACCTGATGATATTTATTTAGCCGATAACCCTAGCACTACCGTGGTAAATATTAGTGAAGATAGTGTGTCACCAAAATTAGGCGTGTTATACCAAGTAAATAGTGAGAATAAACTGTATGTTCAATACGCTAAAGGTTTTAGAGCGCCGCCATTTGAAGATGCCAATATTGGTTTAGATATTCCGATGTTTAAAATACGGGCAATACCTAACGCTGATTTGAAATCAGAAACAACCGATGGTTACGAAATCGGTTACAACTACAGCGGTATTAAGCATAAAGTTGATTTAGTGGGTTTCTATAATGACTACCAAGACTTTATTCAAACGAAAGTTAATTTAGGCTTTGATCCAACGGTTGGGCGAGTGATCTTCCAGTCTCAAAATATAAATCATGCAGAAATTTATGGGCTTGAACTGAGTTACCAAGGTCACTTTGACAACTTGCTAACTGATAGTGATAGCATTACTACCTATGTAAATATGTTTTGGAGCAAGGGCGAGAATAAGGAAACCAATCAGCCATTAAATGAAATTGAACCCAATCACGGATTACTAGGTGTGCAATGGTTAAGTGCCAATGAAAGTGTATCAGTGGCGTTGAATGCAAATATTGTTGATGCTAAATCAGCGATTGATGACCCAAATGCGGGAGATCCTGATACTGAGTTGGCAACAACTAAAGGTTATGCCACAGTTGATTTGATTGCTAATTATCACTTTAATAAACAACTAACCCTAGCAGCAGCGGTTAATAACCTTACTGACCGCCAATATTGGCGTTGGTCTGACGTAAATGGCTTTGCGGCAAGTGACCCATTATTAGCTACCTTAGCTGCACCAGGGGTAAATGCCTCGCTGCAACTAAAATATGCTTGGTAGTCAATAAAACGAATATGCTCAATTGATATCCCTATTAAATGACAGTAGTTAGCATACTGTCATTTTTTTGATCGGGTTTTTGGTTTTATAACTACTTTATTCCACGCTCATTTAGGTATTGGCTATATTCTTTATCAGTACCATTGATATGGCTGATCAACCAAACAGTTAAATATTCGCTAATGTCTTTTAAGGCATCGTGACCTTTTTCATTATATAAATCGACAAACTTATTTACTTGGTCAATCATTTCTTTGTGCTTGGCTTGATGAGAAATAAAGTCAGGGTAATCATTTTCACGCATCATCTTTTCTTCTCGTTCAAAATGATATTTAGTGTAATTAACTAACTCTTCTAGTGCTTCTTTCTCAAACGCTTCACTCATGGCGTGATCATAAGCAACAGTAAATTGATTCAATAATTTGATCAACTTTTTGTGATCTTGATCTATATGGGTAATACCAACACTGTACTCATCTTTCCATTGAATTTGGCTAGACTGATCTGACTTTTTATAAAAAACGGGAATAAGGAATAAAACGGCCATTAATATCCAAGAAACAGGGTTGCTGAAACTTGATAAAAAGCCAAGAAATATAATGACAATAATAAGACCTATTGCCATAGCATAAATTAAAGATTTTGTACGTTTATTCATTTTTTGTACCTTTTGATTCTTTTTAAAAAAAACCTTAAATTTAATAGGGTTAAATTATTGATATTGGTTCTTAGTCAAGGAATATAGGTGATTCAGCGGTGGTAAAGCAAATAGTTTATTTTGATTTGTTGACCTTGATCAAGTTGTTTTACTATTAGTTGTAATTTTTTTAAAAAATTGATCTGAATCACATAATTAAAGTTTGAATAAGCAGATAGTTACATTCAGAAACATTTAGTGCCTGTATTTTTGAAAAGCACAGGTATTAGCAAATAAAGACGAAAATACAATAATATCTGGAGAGTAACCGATGAAAAACATTAAATATAGTCTTTCAGCACTAGGTTTAGCTATAGGCATGGCAGCTGGCGGTATCAGCATGTCAGTATCAGCGGCAGAACCAAAGTTGGCTGAAGCTGATTATGAAAAAGCAAAATTACAATACTTCCAACGCTGTGCTGGTTGTCATGGTACTTTGCGTAAAGGCGCTACAGGCAAAAACTTAGAGCCGAAAAGCACAATGAAAAAAGGTCAGAAGCGTTTAGAGAAAATTATCGCTTTAGGTACTGAAGGCGGCATGAACAACTTTGATGATTTGTTCACTAAGAAAGAAATTGCCAACATGGCAACTTTCATCCAAATGGAACCACCTGTTCCACCAGAAATGTCTTTAGAGCAGATGCGTTCTTACACGAAAGAATATGTAGCACCGAAAGACTACCCAACTAAACCAATGCACGGTTTAAACTGGAAAAACTTCTTTGTTGTTATCGAACGTGACGCAGGTACAGCGGCAATTATCGATGGCGATACTAAAAAAATCATCACTCATATCGATACAGGTTACGCAGTACATGTAATTAAAGGTACTGAGCATCATAAAGTTGAACATGCGAAAGATGTTGGACGTTTTTGGTACACCATTGGTCGTGACGGTAAAGTTAATAAAATCGATTTATGGCAAACACCTGAAAAAATGTTAGTTGCTGAAACTAAAATGGCTTATGACGCGCGTGATATCGCGGTTTCTGGTGACGGAAAATACGTAATTGCGGGCGGTTACTGGCCTGCGCATTTCGTTATTATGGATGCTGTAACGTTAAACCCACTTAAAGTGGTTTCTACTCGTGGTTACAATACTAAAGGTGAATTCATTAATGAAGCGCGTGTAGCGGCTATTTATACGTCACCAATTAGCTCTTCATTTATCGTAGCGGTAAAAGAAACGGGTCAAATGTTACAAGTTGATTATACCGACTTAGATAACTTAACAATTACTAGCATTGCTTCAGCAGAATTCTTACATGATGGTTTCTTCGATCCTTCTGGTCGTTACTTCCAAATTGCTGCTAACGCATCAAACAAAATGGTTGTTATCGATACTGTTGAGCGTAAGTTAGAAGCGATGATTGATGTTGACTCTTTACCACATCCTGGCCCTGGTGCTAACTGGATTGATAAAAAATGTGGTCCTGTTGCTGGTACAACTCATTTAGGTGTTGGCCTAGTTTCTGTTTGGGGTAACGATCCTATAGGTCATCCTGATCAAGCATGGAAGTTATGTTACGAAGTTGAAACTGATGGTGCTGGTGTATTTATCCGTACCCATGAAACATCACCATATGTTTGGGCTGATCAGCTGAAACATCCAGAACCAGAAATACAGCAATCTGTGCAAGTATTTGACAAAGTTACTCATGAAATTGTTAAAACGATTCGTGTAACAACTGAGCCAGGTAAAGCGGCTTTACACATGGAATTTAACAACGACGGTACTGAAGTTTGGGTTTCAGTTTGGAATCGTAAAGATGCTAAAAACCCAACAGGTGAAATCGTAGTATATGATGCCAAAACGCTTAAAGAAAAAGCACGTATTAAAGGCTTAACTACACCAACAGGTAAGTTTAACGTGTTCAACCGTTCAAACCATAAAACTTAAGGTAAAAGCTTAAGTGTAAAGTTTAATCATTACTGGCTAGCTTTATTTACAACTGAGGACATGGCTGATGTCATGTCCTTTTTTATTTTAAGGATATATAGGCAAACCACTTTATATACAATCGTTTAAAAAAGTTGTTTGGGTATATATACCGAAATGCTGTTATAAAAATAACAGATAATTTGATCTAATCATTACGAGTCATTCGTTCGTAGGAATCAGCATGACAAATAGCACATTTACAAAACCGAGTTTCTGGTCACGTCGACTAATATTAGGTACTACCGTTTCTGGCGCCGTTATCTTCTTTATTATCGGTATTATTTTTTGGGGCGGTTTCAATACGGCAATGGAAGCAACAAATACTACTGAGTTCTGTATTGGTTGTCATGAAATGGAAGACAACGTTTATCAAGAATACAAGCCAACAATTCACTTTACCAATCGTACGGGCGTTCGCGCAGGCTGCCCTGATTGTCACGTACCAAGACCTTGGATTCACAAAGTTGTGCGTAAAATTCAAGCGTCAAAAGAAGTGTTTTCATGGTTAACAGGTAAATTAGATACTAAAGAAAAATTTAATGAACATCGCTTCGACCTTGCTCAAAGTGTTTGGAAAGCGATGAAAGATACAGATTCTAGAGAATGTCGTAACTGTCATAACTTTGAATCTATGAATCCTGAATTTCAAAAGCCTCGTGCGCGTAAACAACATTTAAATGCGTTTGAAACCGGACAAACTTGTATAGATTGCCACAAAGGTATTGCCCATCATAATGTGCGCGATAAATTATCTGACGAAGCATTAGAAGAGCTAGAAGCACCAAACCCTGCCTATATCCGTGAAGTTCCGCAAGCATATAAAGACGGTTTAGCACGAATTGAAGCGAAAGAAGCTGCAGCTGCTGCGATTGTCAAAGAAGAAAAAATGGCTGAAAAAGCAAAAATTGAGCAAAAAATAGCGTCAGCTGTTAAAGAAGCACTTGCTAATGCCGTTTCTAGCAAAGATGCCAATGCTACTGCAAACAAGTCATCTAAAAGGACTGAAAACGCTGCAAGTAATATTAATGTTGATTGGAGTAAAGCAAGCTCAAAAGATATTGGCGTTTTCTATCCGGGTACTGCGTCTATTGAATGGATTTTAGGTCGTAGACACGGTGGTAAACGTGCCTTTACTAAAGGTGACCGTTGTATTGAATGTCATGGTGAAGAGATAGCGGATATTGGTAACAATATAGTTTCAGGTGAAAGTGACAAGAAACTTGAGCCTAATGTTATTCCTGGAAAACGTGGGCATATCGATGTAACGATTGATTCAACGCATGATGCTGAAAACCTATATTTGAGATTTAGTTGGGCTGATGGTGAACATGCAGCTGTTCCATTTGTTGATGGTGGTAAAATGGACCCAGAAAATCCGATGAAATTAGCCTTTATGTTAGCAACTGATGATGTTGAATACGCAGATAGAGCAGGTTGTTGGGGGACGTGTCATGCGGATGCTAACTCTATGCCGTTTGCACCTGATGTCGATATATTGAAAGGCAGTGATTTAGCTAAACGTCTTAATTTCAATACTGGTTCAGGTACAGGTGTCACTAAATACCTTAAAGAGTCGCGTACTAAATTAGAGCTTAAAGGTCGTGGCGGTAAAGCACTAGGTGGTTGGGATAAGCTTAAAGATCAAAGCGAAATTGATGCTGCTCAAACAGCTAATCAATTTATGGATGTTATTCGCTATAAATCAGGCACCAAAGAAGTGGAAGATGGTCAAATTTTGGCAGAACGCGACATGCATAAAGGCGTGGGCGCAACGGTTGAAGCTTCACTGAAAAATGGTACTTGGTCTGTGATTGTTAAGCGTAAACTGAAATCAGATAAAGCAGGCGATGTCAGCATTGAAGCGGGTAAAGTATATAACTTTGGTTTCGCTATCCATGACGATTACTCAAGTGCTCGTTATCACCATGTTTCATTTGGTTACAAGCTAGCGCTTGATAATGATGAAGCTGAAGTAAATGCGAAAGCTCAATAAGTACAAGTAAATAGTATAAGTAACGAATCAAGTGGTGCTATATGCACCACTTGGTTCGTTATACTAACTTCATTTTGTTATTCCCTTCTTAATTAAATTTACGCTTAACTCAACAAGTTTGTTGAAGATCAAAGCGCCTTTTATCTTCTGTGTTATTCTTATTTACAACATTTAGGCTAATTGATTACAACGATATGAAAACTTTTAAAGAACTCTTAGAATTAACTCACGAGCAAGATCAACCACAACGTTTGATGTTTTTATTTGCCAATGCTGAATCAAAAAATGCTAAAAAAAGTAAAAAACACCAACAAGGTACTATTTCGCCAGTAATGTGTGTTGATAAATTACCAGAACAACTAACTACATTTGCTGCTTTGAAAAAAGAAGCGGATGCGATTGAAAAAAATTGGAATTTTGTTTTTATCGCTAGCCTTAGTGGTGAAGATGGTATGACACCAAGTGAAGATGATGCTGAACCTTTTTTAAATAAAATGGCGAACGATGTACAAACAGGTAACAATGTTGGCCGTTATGTTATTTATGACAGAGATGAAAACCCGATAGAGTTAGAGTCGAATAACTAAACCGTATAAAGCCACATGAAACCCAATACTTCAATAGCGATGCAAAGGCTTATTGAGCAAATTCAAAGCGCTTTGCCTTTTGAAATGCCAGAGCATGAAATTTGCGCTGGTAAGTGTGTTGGTTGTCCGAAAAAAATGTTGGAATACATTGGTAGTGAGCTTGACCATTACCAATGCCAATTGACTAATGAAATAAATCCTACCTTAGGTGATATTAGCGATTTGGCTCGAATAGCTAAAAAAGTACATCGTAATATGGCTAGAAATAGTCTGGTGCAAATCACTAAAAATTAATCAAACTAACCTCCAATATGGTCTCTTCCCGTATTGCAAGGGTTAACTAATCGATAATCTATTTTTATTGTGCAAGCCTTTTAATATGTTAGTGAGATTATTATACCAGTTTCATTAATTAGGTGATCTATTTTATACTTAGAAAAAACTGCCAAATACAAGGCATTTATTTTAATAACTAGTTGTTCTAATTATTAAATAAATAACGAAGTAGTTGGTCGTTTTAACAAGTAGAAATGATCACATAGTTAGTGAGATTGGTGAAGCTATCTTTAACAAGGAAGTCTATATCTATAAACCGCCTTTATCACTTAGTCCTCAACTTTCACTAATACCATTTGCATTAATTAAGGTTACAGAATTCAATGAGAATAAATTTTCAAGAACAAGGCGCTTGATTGAGTAATAGCTGGCGTGTGTGATTGAAAGCAACGATGTTATTGGATATTTAAGCCATTTGAAAATGATCACTTAATTAGTGTAATTGGTATAAGCTATCGCTTGAGCATCTATTTCGTGAAGGGGTTAATGCTCAACACTTTAACCGCCATAAGGTAGGACGAACACTAGAATAGTGCTTTGATTTTGGTTGTGAAAACACGCTAAGTAAAATAGAAGGATACATGAGCCGTGTACGAGATGCGTACGTACGACTCTGTGAGAGGAATGAGGCTTAAGCCTCACTTTTCATATTATGCTTAGCGTTTAACTGCTGCTTTATTAGTTATTTCTAATTTAGCTTCAATTCTACGGTTTTCAGCGTGAGCTGCGTTAGTATTTTCGGTGATTTTTAGTTGTTCTTCACCATAACCAACAGCTGATAAACGAGCGCTATCAATATTATGTTCCTTGATCAAAACGTTAACAATAGCCTGAGCACGTTGTTGAGATAAGGTTTTATTGTATAAATCAGCTCCTAAACTTGAAGTATGTCCTTCAATCGTTAGTGAAAGCGATTTATTTTCATTAAGAAAACCAGCTATTTTTGCAATTTCAGCATTATATTGAGGTTTAATAATTGCTTTGTTGTGATCAAACTTAACTAATAATTGCTTAGTGATAAAATGATCCGCAAATATTGTGCAGCCTAGAGTATTTACTTTTTCAACTATTGGCGTTTTAGGGCATTGATCTTGTTGATCAAAAACACCGTCTTTATCACTATCAATAGCTGCTATTTTACTTGGCTTATTATTTTTATAATCAGTGTTATCACCGAAGAAGTAGACAAAACCAATTTGTGAGGTAAATTCGTCATAACGCTCAGAAAATTGGTAATTTGCTTTACCTTCAATGTAAATAGCAGAACGCTCGCTAAGGTAATAACGATAACCAGCACCTAAATTACCTGATATTTGTGAGCTGCCGATATCTAAATTATTAACGCCGGTTAATAAGTAGAAATTTTTCTCGGTAGGGAAATACAAAATATCAACCGCATTGGATGTACCATCTGGCTCTGGATAGCCGTCGTTTTCACTAGTCAGCTTAAATTGACTATGGGTAAATCTAAATTCAGTGGATGGCAGCCAGCGATAACCAATTTCCCCACCAAAACCATTACCGTAATCCATAGCTGATAATGGATCAGAGGTGATTAATCGCTCGTCATCTGTTTGAATGTGCAGAGCGTGTAAGCCACCAAAAAAATTGCCGACTAAATCTGCAGCGTTAGGCTGCTCTGTGGCAGTGGCAGAACCAATGGTGAGCATTGAAGATAGAGAAATTGCAAACATCTTGTTCAGGTATTTTATTTTCATGAAATTAAAGTCCTTTAATAGTTTTCTTATACCGTAATAAATATCTTGATTGCCATGCGAGGGTGATTATAAGTATAAAGTACACCGCATTGGCAGGTGCCTGTAAATTGAAATCAACAGTAATATGGATCAGCATGCCGATAATGGCCATCATGCAGCCAAATGCTGTGCCTTTCATCAGATTATTGCGCCGATGTCGCATCGTATAAATTGTTTGCCAAAGGCTCCATAAAACTATTAAACCTAGTAATAGAGTGGCAGGTAAACCAAATTCAATGGCAAACTGTAAATAGTCATTATGAGCATGATCATAAAATATTGGTATATCGTTCCCTTTTACCATAGGAAAAACAGTATAAAAACTTCCTGCACCTGTGCCAGTGAGCGGAAATTTTTTAATTAACTCTGCACCGTATACATTCACTTCATCGCGTGTTTCTTGGCTAAAATTTGTTTGTTGGATGCGGTTTTTTACTTTATCTAATCCAAACCAGGCGCCAAGGATGAGAGTATCAATAATAAATAGGCTGATCAATAAAATGGTTAGCCCTTTACTTCGATGTTTAAAATAGAAAAATGCGAAAATTCCAGTAGAGCTCATTGCAATGAAAAAGGCAGCATTACCCATTCTTGATCGAGACATAACTAAGCCAATGACCATTAATGCTAGCGCAATTCTGATCACTGCCTTACCCTGAATGAGTGCACTGATCATATTGCGTAATTTTGCCCTTGTAGAGCTTGATGTATTACTAGACAAACTGGCAACTAAAAATCCTATACCGATAGAAATGCACAGTAATAAAAAGTTGGCAAAATGGTTTTTGTAAATAAAACCACCGGTAGCGATTGTACTGTTTTTCACTCCCACAACCCAAGACAAGTTTTCGCCAGACATTGCCTGTAAACTGCCATAAACTGCCTGAAACGTGCCGGATAATATTATCACCAATAACAGCTGTTTAAGCCTTTTTTCAGAGTTAACAAGTAAAATTGAAAGCAGCATTAAAGCTAAATAAGATAATCCTTTAAATAATGACACTTTGGTTTCACTTGGATCTAAAGATAAGGTGTGAGACGCATCAGGATAATAACTATAAATATCAGCTAAATTAGGGCTTAACGAATATAAAAGTGAATTTGGTAAAGGAATTATTTGGATCAAAAGCCAAATTTGAACAATTGAAAATGTAATTATTAAAGGTTTATAAGCGTTGAAACGTTGCCAGATATTTTCATTGTTTTTAGCCGCAAGCAATAAGTGAAACGCTAACAATGAAAAGGCGACTATTTCAATGATTGACCAAGCCCAAGGTCGGTTTGAACCTAACGGAATAGGCAGCCAAAAAATCAGAGTAAGAAAGCAATAAAACTGTGCTTTATTGATATTTTTCATAAATGGTATTTATTATTTTTGTTTTGTCGAAATACTATTAAAAAACTGAGCTAGTTAAGCTGTCTAAAACATAACTCAACATTACCCTAGTAATAATGCAATATGCCTATGCACATAGCTCAGGAACGTCATTCCCGTGGTTACTTAAGCGGGAATCTTAGTCTAAAGTGACGAGATCTTCGATTCAGCTTTGTAGTTCCAAACCAAAGCTAAGTACCTACGTCCTGTAGGCAAAAACACCTCGAAGATGACGTTAATAATTAAATCCTGAGTAAATTACATAGGTATGTAATGCAAAATAATTATAAAGGGTTAGACATCAAAAAAGGTTCGCTAGGAACCTTTATAAAATATTAATTGGTATGTTAACAGTTTAATTAGCAGAAGCTACTTCACCAACACCTGTTCCGCCGTTGCGACCACCAATTACTGGGGGGGAGGTTGCTGCAGAGGCAGCTACAATTGTAGAACCACCACCAGCAGTAGGTTCAGATAACGTTGCTGGATCACCACCGCCAGCAATGGCAGCGATTAGTGCATCAGTAGGTGTTATAACACCGGTATCAGAAGCGGCTTGTAAAATAGCTTGGTGATCTGCTGCTTGAGTAACTGAAATTGCTGTTTCAATAACTTGATCGGCAATTGTTGAACAACTGGTGAAGCCAAGTAATTGTGTAACAGTGGTTGTTATGTTAGCTACTTGGTCGTTAAGCACTAGGCTAAAATCGGCACAGTTTGCATCCGTTACATTACCACCTGCCTGACTAGCTTCTTCCGCTAATGTTGTCATACTGGCAATACTAAGACTTAGGGCTACGCCCAATACTACTTTTCTCATAATTCTCTCCAGTGATAGTTCTAATCATTAGAACACATGAAGATAATTTTAAACGCATCTGTGTGAAAAATCAACAGCTCATTTGTTGTTTTTTCTTTAAAATTTGGGTGGAGTATAATTGATTAAACTCTTAAAATTCCATTATATAATGTCACTTAATTCATCTTGTAAATCACCAAACGCTTGGTTTATCTATATTGTAGCCTTGAAAATAATCAACAAAAAGTGATTCAAGTTGTTTTTGTTGGCTGTCTGTTTCAACTAATTCAGCAATTACTGCTATTTGTAAGCTATGGGCAATATTCACTAAAGACTGAACAAATAATTGGTTTTCCGTAGATTTTTCTATTTGTTGGCTATAACTGCCATCAATTTTTACATGATCGGGTTTTATTTGCATTAAATGAGTAAAAGAAGAGGTGCTTGCACCAAAATGTTCTAGGGTTATTTTACAGTTTAAGGCTTTGAGTTCTTGAGTTATCACACAAACATTTTCAGCATGTTGAATAAGGCTTTGTTCACTTATTTCAAAGGTTAAAAGTTTACAGATGTCTTTGTACAAAGCTAATTCAGCTATTAGCCAATGACAAAAACTGATATGACCCAAAGATGCAGGGCTTAAATTTATAGCAATATCGTAGTGTGTTTTTTTAACTTGTGATAACGCTTTTTTGATCACTAATTTATCAAAACTTTCGGCTAAGTTAAGACGTTCAGCAACCAACATTAACTGAGCCATTGGAATTGGGGTATTGTGCTCTGTATGGTTAAAGCGTGCATAAATTTCATGAGTCAATACTTTATTATCTTTATCGGTAATTGCTTGCGCAACCAAGGTCACCTTTTCATTTTCAAGCAGTTGATCTAATTCTTGCTTCCAAACAGTATTGCCTTGTGGCATAGCAAGTTCATCTGAAAACTGCCAGTTATTTTTATCTGTCAGCGCTTTGACTAAGGCGTTATCTGCTTGTGCCAATACTTTAGGCATTTCACTGTTTGTTGAGTAACTGGTTATACCTATATGGGCAAAACTGTTAAATTGATCTTGTTCATTAGCCTCTATATCAGATTGAATATATGCTTGTACGGATGTTTGATTAAATAAAGACATTAGTTCAACGGTCGTTTCCTGACATTCATTTTTAGTACAGTCTTGCATTATAATGCCGAAGTCTGAGCCCGCTAATCGATAAGTTTTGTGCTTGGCAGTAAGCTCATTGTTAATACCGCCATTAATTTTAAATAGAGTTTTATTAATCAGTTCAACTGCCTGTTTTACGTATTCATCACCAGCAACATAACCATTTGTTTTATTTATAGTATCCAAACTTGATAATCGAACAATCATTAAAAATCCGGCATTATTATGCTCTTTATTAGCGAGTAATGATTTAAATTGGTTATTAAAAGCCCGACGATTTGCTAAGTCTGTTAATTCATCGACAAAAGCGAAACGTTGATATTTTTCAGTTTGCTGAGTTAATTCATTAAACATATTTTGAAGAATTCTCGACATTCTATTCATGGCATTGACAAATAAACTTAGCTCGATAGGTTTAGGTATATCGTCAATTTGAACGAAATTACCCTGGCAAATATCATTTGCTTGTTCGGCCGCTTTTTTGATCGGCTCAGTGATAGTTCTTAATATAATGGTAACTAAAGTGCCTGCAAGCAAAAATAAACCCAATATCATCCAAGTGCTTTTTATTGCACTTTGCCACAGTTGCCTATAACCAAAACCAGGGTGGCTGGTAATGTTAAGTGTTTTTGGTTTCATCCAGCCGTCGTGTATTTCGGTCGAAGCTTGAGGAGGTATTAAGGAAAAAAGGTTAACAAACCAGTCAGGTACATTATCAAACACTATAGGATTGTTTTTTTCTAAAAGGACTTTACCTTTATTATCTTTAAGAATAACTTGTTGATAATAACCGCTGTCAAAAATAGCTTTTATCATGCCGTCTACCATAGGTAAATCATCGGGATTGCCTATAAAAGGTTTAATAGACAAACCTAAAGATGTAGCCGTATCTTGCGCATGCGAAGCAAGCTGTGTATTTATATAATTACGGGTGTTATTAACATTGATCAATAAAGTACCGACAAAAACTAATGTCAGTACCAACAATAATCCTAAATATAGCTGTTTAGATAAACTCATAATTTGTGTTCTCTGTATATTGTTTACATATCTTAAAATGTTAATTCAGGTAAATAATTATTATTGACCACGCTCAATTCTATTCATTAAACTTTCCCATGAGCTATGCCCACCTTCATTTTTAATTTTTCTGCCTCGCCCTTGTGCTTTTGCCGCCCATAAACCATCACCGTTAAAACTATAAATGGGTTTTAAATCTTTCCGGTAGTTGGCGGGAAGGATTTTTGTATTAATATTATCGAGTATTAATGGCATTGAGTCTGGCTCTTCAAAGTAAGCCAATACCATATGAGATTGCTTCAAACGTAAAGCTCGTACATACATTAATCTTAATTTTTCAGAAGGGACACCTAATGCACGAAGGGTGAAATATTTGGCAATAGTAAAATCTTCACAATCTCCGGCATTTTTTCCTAAAAATTCAACAGGTGTTGCCCAATAATCTTCCTGACGCCAAACCCTTATGTCGTCCACAAAACGCACTTTATTGAAGAATCGGTTAACACTGTTAAGTTTGTTTTTTTCTGAACTGTCTTGTTGGTCGTTCACTAAAGATTGCCACTCTTGTACACGGTCACGGGCATCATCATCGTATTCTTGTTCTACACGATCTAATAGGCCAGGGGGAAATATGTTGATGGGATCGGCGGCGTGGATGATGAAAATAGTGAAACAGCATAGACTAGTCAATATCCATTTTTGTATTTGAATGTCAAAATGACCAACCACAAATAGTTTCCTACGATAATGATTATGAAAAGATAGCACTGAATTGAAAGTAATGTGCTTTGTTCTTTAAAATTTATAATATCATGAATGTATAGCATTTATTGCTAATTGTGTCACTGCCATTCATCTGTTAAATTATCTATGCAATATTTTTACGCATTCATTAGTCTATGTGATAACAGTGCTATCTGCTGTAAATTAGTAGTGTATTAATGTTATGAGGGATTATCTAGAGTCTCTATTTTTTATATTAAAGCTAAGTTGATTATTTTGAAATGTTGAATCTTATATGCCGTACTCCAAAGAAAAAACGTTAATTTTTAAAAAAGCTATTGCAAGTTCAATGGTCTCTAAAGTCGTGAGCATGGTTTTTCAAGTTATTTCGGTACCTTTATTGTTATCGTTTTTAGGTGCTGAAGGCTTTGGTCTTTATTCTACTTTAGTAGCACTTTTCGGATGGGTTTTTCTGATATCTGGTGGGATAAACCCAGGAATAACTCGAATTGTTGCTCGTGGGGGGATTAATGCAATCAGTCAGCGTTTTATAAATACGGCAAAAAAGATAAATATTACTCTTATCAGTTTTGTTATTATTATCTTCGCGATATTTTATCTATTTTCTGATTCACCAACATTTTATCTTTTCTCCTATCATCATGTTTTTACCATGTTGTTATTTTGTTTACCCATTATTTATTACTCCCTTACTGACTCGATTAGACAAGGGATGGGTGAGCAGCACTACAATAATTTATGGGCTTCGTTGGCCACTTTTATAAGTATCATATTTATATATTTATTATCTTTTTCTGAATTTAGTACAGAACTTGCCATTCATATTGTTATTTTCGCAATATACTTTCCAATACTGGTGAGTAAGTTGTTGAATACATTTTATTTGAAGAGAAATAAAACAGTAAATTTAATTAATTATAATTTAGGTAAAAGAAAACAAACCTTTAGACTATATAAAGTGCTTACCTTTATCACTTTATCTAATTTGTTGATTCAATTATCTGTTATTGTTAACAAGAGTGTCGTGATGGTTACAATGGCAAATTTTAGTTTAATTGACACTGCTAAGCTGGAACTTGTTTTTCGATTTTTTATGCTAGCAGGAACATTTTTTGCCACTATACAACAACCGCTATGGCCTATGATCACTCAAGCTATCAAAAGTAAAAATAATACGTGGGTAGAAAAAATAAGAAATAAATTATTTGTATCTTTTCTTTTTTATAGTTTTATTTTGATGATTTGTGTTGTTCTGTTTGGTGAACTTGCATTTAAAGTATGGTCAAACGGAGAGTTTCATTTTTCTGAGTTAGAGCTTAGCTTAATGTCCATTTATTTTATAACTATTGCGTTAAATCAAGCTTGTATAGTTATGTTAATGGGATACGGCGTGTTTACATTTATAGGTAAAGCTTTGATAATAGAATCTATAGTTTTAGTTTTTTTAATCTATTCAAACTTATTTGACTCTAGCATTGCAGGAATAATGGTTGCGATGATAGTTGCTAGAATATCTACCTCTTCCATCATTCTATTTTTAGGGGTAAAGCGACGAGATTTTCATAATGCCAAATGATATACATTTTGTCAGCTTTGCTGCGGGTAATTTTAAGAAAAACATCAAAAGAAACGCATGGTTTGTACAAACATTTTTAAAGCCGAAAAGTTTAAAAATATATACAGACGAAGACTTGAAAAAAACAAATTTTTATCAAACGAATAAAGACCTATTACAAGAGTCTCGTGGAGCAGGTTACTGGGCTTGGAAGTCATATTACATCTCTGAAAGGCTGAAAGAAATACCACCAGGAGACATCTTAATTTACCAAGACTGTGGCTTTGGTTATCGTTATAGTAATTTTATCTATCCTCGTTGGTTAATAAATTATGCTGTGACCCATGGCTGCATGCCAGGTGTATATGTTCCTGAGCATGGAAAGAATCTAAAGTGGACAAAAAAAGAAGCTTTTGCTGAAATGAACTGTGACAGTGAAGAATTTTGGAATACACCGCAAGTACAAGCGACTATTTCATTATGGAAAAATTGTGAATCAACCAGAAGGTTTTTACAAGACTGGTTAAATGTATCTTGTCAACGAGCGTTAATTTCAGATGATACTAATAGAGAAGGACTTGTTAACCATGCAGATTTTATTGAGCATCGACATGACCAATCCCTACTTACAAATTTAGTTACTAAGTATAATTTGGCTGTTCCAAATCAAAAAGATGAATTAATCAAAGTAAACAAATCTATTGCGATGATTGAATTACATTTTAGAGCAAAATCCTCTGTAAGCTATAAATTAGTACATAGAATAATGGTAACTTTACACCAATTATTACAAAGAATTCGAAGATTAAAATGAAATTTACAAATAAGGTAACTTGTATTGTATGAACAGTGAAAGCGGATTGACGGTTACTTTAGTTGAGCATATTGCTACAGGTCATCATATGGAATATCTCCTTAACGCAATCAGTGATTTTGATGCCCATAATATAAAAATTCATTTTGTTGGTGCACCTCAAATATGTGAAAAAATAAAAGATACAGTACAGTCAGTTACTCCATTGGATCTTGATACTGACTGTAAGCTTGTTCGTCGAGAATTAAACAGAATTTCTTTTTGTAAACAGGTTTTTATTTTGGCAAAAAATAACAACAGTGATTTGATCCACTTTTTATATGTTGATCGTCTTATTAGGGCTTTGTTTTTTAGTGGTTGTAAATTTGAAATACCTATATTGGCAACCTTGCATTGGGCTTATATGTTGCCAAGTTTTACAAATACGTTAAAACAACAAATGGCTGCTTTTATAGAAAAAAGTATTCTGAAATGTTTGCTAAATAAAAGGGTTAAGTTAGTTGTTCATTCAACTTTATTTGCTAATGAATTTAATGAAATAAAACGAAATTCTACAAGCGCTATTAATTACCCAGTTGCTCAAAAGTATCAATTTAGCAACGATGGTCGATTAAATATAAGAGCCAAACTAGGATTAAAAACAACAGATAAATTACTCCTTTGTTTTGGAGGTACTAGACTTGATAAAGGAGCTGATGTAGCAGTAGAGACACTTAAAATGTTGTCTGGTAATTATCATCTTTTAATAGCAGGTAAAGAAGAATGTATTACTTATAATCATTTAGAAACTATTGCTTTAAATCATAATTGCCGAACTCGCTTACATTTTATCAAAGGTTATATTGACGACCATGAAGTGACTGATATATTTTCTGCAGCCGATATTTTATTACTACCCTATAATTCGGTTTTTTCAGGTCAGAGTGGACCTTTAACTATTGCAGCTGCAATGGGATTACCAATATTGTCTACTCATATTGGTACATTAACAGAAACCATTAATCAGTATAGATTGGGTTTATCAATAGAAGCATATAATGATGAGCTTTATCCTGAAGCGATTAAAAAATTAGATTCTTTTGATGAAATCGATACAAAGCAGTTTGTTATAGATAGCTCAGTATTTTATTTCAGTCGTCGATTGGTTTCTCTTTATCAGGAACTTCATAATTGAAATATAAACTTTTATATCTTAAATTTTTTATTAGAGGAAAAGTGAATGCCTTTTGGCGAAAATGAAAATGGATTAAATAAACAAAAACATATTTTTGGACAGCTTGGATTTGTGTTGTTTTTTGTTGGTGTATTTGTTTCTTGGAAAATTCAATCTTTAGGAATTCTCCCGAAGTTCTTTGATGTTGGCGTGATATTAATACTATCATTGATGCTAATCTTTTTTTCTTATCAAAGAAAAATAATGATGAATATATTTAAAAATCCATCGTTATCCGTTTTAGGTTTGTCCGTTATTATTTCCTATGGTTTAATTGCTTCGTTATATATTGGAGATTCGAAGAATACTATTTGGTGCCTATTCGGATTGACGACAATTTTTATATACTCTTCTTTGGATTATAAAAAAATAATTTTTGATCAATGGTCTGTTTTATTTTGTATTATATTTTGTTTGTTATTTTTATTTGAGGCCACGGGACGAGGGAGCTTTTTACTGAACGCTTTGGTAAGGCAGTCTATTAATGAAAATAATCATGCTTATGGACTGGCAGCATACACAGCAATAGGAGCATTACTATTTTCTATTTCATCGATAAATAGAAAAATGACGTGGTTTAATTTGTTAGTTGTTTCTTTTTTATTTTTGATCGCCGTTTTAATTGTCTTTATATCAGCTGTTCGTTCCCCATTATTTGGAGTAGGTGTTGCTTTACTAATCTTTATATTTAAAATGAATAAATACACAACGAAGCAACAAAAAATTGTGATTTTACTCAGTCTAGTTGTTATTTTATTTGGGAATATATTTGCTGTTTTAGAGAGCGTTAGTGTACGTGTTGAATCATTATTTAATAGTTTGTTAAATGCATTGGATACACTTTTTAATGGAAGCGTTTACTATGCTGATGCAGCTGCTTTAGGTAGGGTTTTTCAAAGAAATGATGCCATAGATTTATTTTTAGATAATTTTTTCTTCGGTGTAGGCTTTAAACATTATTGGGTAGATTTTCCATTATTACAAAGCTTTTCTGATTCAGGGGTTATTTTTGGATTTCTCTATTTTAGTATCTACTTTTTATATCCCTTTTATCACAGTACCAAAGGCTATCTAAATGGAATAGAACAAAATAGTTTTTTCTCTTTATTATTTATTTGTAATTGTCCCCGTTTGTTTTTACATGGGCAACCATTGGATTGGCAGCATATGGTTTATGTTGTGCCAGTAGTTTGCTATTTTGCTTTTAAAGATAAATAATATTTTTCCCAAAGTTTTTTGAACTGATACTTCCTATTATGTTGTGCAATTTGCTGTATTTAAACTCTTTACTTATTTTTTGCGAATAACTATGAAAAAAATATTAATCGTATATCACTATGTTCCCCATTATAGGAAAGCTGTTTTTGATGAATTGTTATTGGCAGGTGATGTTATGCTTGCAGCTGGTGAAAATTCTAATAATGACATTGAAATAATGTCCCTTGAGGAAAGTTTTCATTCGAGCGAGTACGTAAAGTTAGAAAACTGCTGGTTTGGTAAGGAGATTTTGTGGCAAAAAAAATTACTTTCTCTAATTTTAAAAAGAAAATTCAATAATGTTATATTCTTAGCTAGTCCTTACTTTATATCGACTTGGTTTTCAGCATTGTTGGTTAGAGTTCTAGGAGGGAAAGTTTACTTTTGGACACATGGTTTTGTTCGAGATAATTCATTAAAAGAACGGCTCAAATTATATTTTTATTCTCTGGCAAATGGTTTGTTACTTTATGGTCATCATGCCCGAAGTGATTTATTGAAAAAAGGTTTACCCGCTGAAAAACTTCATGTGATTTATAACTCTTTAGATTATGACAATCAAAAAAAATTAAGAGACGCAATTACTGAACAAGAACAGAAAAAACTAAAAAAAGAGTTATTTAAAATACCTGAGTACCCTCAATTACTTTATGTAGGGCGATTAACGTATCATAAAAAGTTAGAAATGCTATTAGAGTTAGTTGGTACTTTGCATAAAAACGGTATACCCGTTAATTTGTTATTTGTCGGAGACGGTGAAGCTAAAAATAAATTGGTTGAATTGACTAAGCATAAAGGGATAGAGCCTCTGATAAATTTTTATGGCTCGTGCCATGACGAAACTATATTGGCCTCTCTTATTAGTAGTAGTGATGTGTGTATTGCTCCGGGAGAAGTAGGGCTTACGGCAATGCATTGTTTAGGGTATGGCATACCTGTAATTACCCATAGTGATGTGAACCATCAAATGCCTGAATTTGAAGCGATTATAGATAAGAAAACAGGGCGTTTGTTTGAAAGAGATTCATTTGAGTCCCTATATCAAGTAACTTTAGAATTTATCAATGAACCCATTGAAAATATCCGCACGAATTGTATTAAAGAAATTGAGAAAAAATATACGCCAGAAATTCAAGCTAAATTAATACGACGTGCAATGGAAGGGGCTGATGAAAGTTAAATTATTTATAAGGTCGATTCGAAATTTATTTCAATTGTGGCCTAGATTATTGTTTGATGTATCTACGTCGACAGATGCTAAATATGGTAGTGATATTTCTAAAGATTTAGTAATGGGGAAATTTGGTTATATCGGTAAAGGGGCGTCTATTTGTGGAAAGGTAAATATAGGCAACTATACCATGTTAGCAACGCAAGTATCGATATTGGGTGGCGATCATTTATTTGAAAAGTCAGGTTGTCCTATTGTTTTTTCAGGGCGACCTGAGTTAAAAAATACAATAATTGGGCATGATGTTTGGATTGGTCATAGATCTATTATTATGGCTGGTGTTACGATAGGAGATGGAGCTATTGTCGCAGCTGGAAGTATTGTAACCAAATCAGTTTCACCGTGTTGTATTGTTGCAGGAGTTCCAAGTAAATTTATTAGAAAAAGGTTTAGTTCACAAAGTGACGAAGATAAGCACTTGTTAGAAATAAAAAACTATTCAAAAAAAGGTTTGCCACCAAAGAAGCTTAAAAATTAAAAATGGAATAGTTAAAACGTAAAGTTTTAGCATTAATGGGAAAGTTTATGAGTGATAATAATGTAAATGATTATGGATGGAATGATACAGCATCACCAGAATCTTGTGGATATATAATACCAAAAATCCTTGATTTACTAAAAGAAACTCAAGCATCAAACGTAGTTGATATTGGCTCTGGTAATGGTAGCTTGGTGAATGTTTTGCATAATAATAATTATAAAGCCGTAGGCGTTGAATACGATAAGAAAGGGGTAGATATATCTAACCAAGCATATCCACACTCTAATTTTTATAATTTTGGTGTTCAAGATGATCCTAGTTTATTGCTTGAGACTGAAAAACTTTTTGATGTGGTTATATCAACTGAAGTAATCGAGCATTTATATTCTCCCCAATTGTTGGTGCAGTATGCTAATAGTATTTTGACACCAGAAGGTTATTTGATCATAAGTACTCCCTACCATGGTTATTTAAAAAATTTAGCTTTATCAATTTTTAACAAATGGGATAAACATTTCACAGTGTTGTGGCAAGGTGGTCATATTAAATTTTGGAGTAAAAATACTCTAAGTCAATTACTTTTAGAAAATGGATTTAAAGTTAAGGATTTTGCCGGAGTAGGGCGATTTCCTTATCTCTGGAAAAGTATGATCGTAGTCGCTCAAAAATTAAAATAGTTAATAAAAAATAAAAAATAAAAAGATACTAAAAATGAATGATTTAGTACGAAATAGAAAAGCCCGTAATAGTGCTAGCTTTTCACTATCAAATAGGTGTTTACGTTTAATTTGGAATGTAATTTATTCTATATTGATCCGGCATACGCCAAAAAGTTTAAATCTATGGAGAATAGGTTTATACAAATTATTCGGCGCAAAAATTCATAAAAAAGTAACCATTTATCCTAAAGCGAAAGTTTGGGCTCCGTGGAATTTAGTGATGGAAGAAGGCTCTTGTATTGCAAATGATACAGTTATATACAATCAAGGAATGGTTTATATAAGAAAACATGCCTTGATATCTCAAGCGGCCCATATTTGTACGGGCACTCACAATTATGAAACTCAATGCTTTGATTTAGTGATAAAAGCAATTGAAATTGGTGAGCACTCTTGGGTTGCTTCGGAAGCATTTGTTGGGCCTGGTGTTAAGGTTGGTGAAGGAGCTGTTTTGGGAGCAAGAGCTGTTGCATTTAAAGAATTAGAGGCTTGGAGTGTTTATACTGGTAATCCGGCAATAAAAGTTAAAATGAGAAAAAAGCAGGAACTATGGACTTGACTTCAATTACAAAAAAGAAAGAATCATTAAGTGTTATTATTTTAACGTTTAATGAAGAAATACATATTTCTCGCTGTATTGAATCTTTGCAGTCGACTACAGAAAGCATTTTTATCGTTGATAGTTATTCAAGTGATGATACTGTAAAAATTTGTGAAAGCTTTGGAGCTAAGGTTTATCAACGTAATTGGAAAAACTATGCCGATCAGTTTCAGTGGGCATTGGATCATTGTCCAATAGATACTGAATGGGTTATGAGAATGGATGCTGATGAGTATATTCAGGAAGATCTTCAAAATGAGCTCCCTCAGGTTCTTTTAAATACAGGTGCTGATACTATTGGTTTTTATATTCGTCGAAAATATTTCTTTCTTGGCCGATGGATTAAAAAAGGTGCTGTGTACCCATTAAATTTATTACGAATATGGCGAGTTGGAAAGGGACGTATAGAAAATCGATGGATGGATGAACATATTGTACTTGATGGAACAGGGAATACGAATCAACTAAATGGACATATTGTCGATGATAACCAAAATAACACTCGTTGGTGGACTGATAAACATAATAAATATGCTGACCGAGAGATGATAGATGTTCTTGATAAAAAGTATGGCCTGTTTACGTTTGATAATGCTTTAAAGCTAGAAAGAGAAAGTTCGCAAGCAAAAATCAAACGAGCTGTTAAAGAAAATATTTATAATAAACTTCCCATATTTGTTCGACCTTTATTATATTTTTTATACCGTTATTTCATTCGGTTGGGTTTTCTTGATGGTGTTCAGGGGTTTGTTTTTCATTTTTTCCAAGGATATTGGTATCGTTCTTTGGTTGATTTACGCGTTTATGAAGCCGAGGGTTTAATAAAAGATGCTAAAAATAATGAGGAACGGATAAAAAAATTAGAAATTTTTACAGGGTTGGTTCTTCGTTGAAAGTATTAATTTATAGTTTGAATTATAGTCCTGAACTTACAGGTATTGGTAAATATAATGGGGAATTGGCACCAGCTTTAGTAAAAAGAGGGATAGAGACTCATGTAGTGACAGCAGCACCTTATTACCCTGAGTGGCAATGTCATAAAGGTTTTAAAAACAAATGGTCTAAAAAATATAGTGTAGATGGGGTTTATATTTATCGCTGCCCTTTATATATTCCAAAAAAAGTAACTACACTTAATCGATTATTACATCTTTTCAGTTTTTCTTTCAGCTCATTAGTGCGTTTGATAATGTTGTTAAGGTTAAAGCCTGATGCTCTATTTTTAGTACAGCCTACTTTATTTTGTGCACCTGCCGCACTGATGTACTGTAAAATTACAGGTGCTAAAGCAATTATGCATATTCAAGACTTTGAAATTGACGCTATGTTTGGTTTAGGCATGAGAAATACAGGGCCAATAAAAACTGTTATCTACGCTATGGAAAAGTGGTTACTTAAACGTTTTGATGTTGTTTCCTCTATTTCTTATAGCATGATTGAAAAGGCTAAAGTTAAAGGTGTTAAAAAGAATAAATTGTTGTTTTTCCCAAATTGGGCTGAAACTGATTTTATTAACCCTGATGTTTCTGGTGCCAATTTACGTACTAAGTGGGGATTTGAACAAAAGGATAAAATTATCCTTTATTCTGGCAATTTAGGTAAGAAACAAGGATTGGAGATAGTTATTAACGCTGCAGAGGCATTGCTCTACAGGTCGGAAATCAAATTTGTAATCATAGGAAGTGGTGCATATAGGGGTACTCTTCAGAAAATGGCGGAGCAAAAGAATCTAAACAATGTATATTTTAAACCATTGCAACCATGGGGTTTAATGCCGGAAATATTGGCTGCTGCTGACGTGCATCTAGTCGTGCAGAGATCAGGGGCTGCTGATGCTGTTTTACCTTCGAAATTGACAAATATATTGTCTGCAGGTGGGCATGCTCTGGTAACTACTGAATCCGATACTGAATTAGGTAGGATTGCTGAAAAATACCCTTTAATTTATACTTGTGTTGAGCCTGAAAATCTTGAGGCGTTCATAAGTAAATTAATAGAATGCCTAGCAAAAAATACAAAATTGATTAATTCTGTTGCTAGAAAATATGCTGTTGAAAGCCTTAATGTAGGTAGCGTGATCGATCGATTTGTTGAGGATTTAAAAATAAAAGTATTTAAATAATTATATGCCTATGCAGGTAGCACTTGGAAAGCGGGTAGGCATGAGCATTATGTTCTGATAGAATCGAGATATATAGGTAAGGTATTGCTTTGTGAAGGATTGGATAACTAGCCATGGATAAATATAAAATCTAGTGTCAGCTTTTTTTACAAATATATGACTGAAGAACGTTATAGATAGACTTGTTTCCTGTAACTAATTGTAATGAAGTGCTTTTTTATACTTGGCTTAATTTGTGCTGTGATGTTGATATAAATGAAAGTACCTTAAGTGTTAACGAAAGTTTTAGTATAAGGAATAGAGTTTGTGAAGTTAATTATTCGTAGTTTGGTTTTAGCCAGTGTTTTTCTATCAGTTTCAGCCAATGCAGGCTTGTTAGTTAATGGTAATTTTGATGAGGTTGATCATACTCAAAGTGCTGAAATTTATGGTGGTTTTGCACAGCCATATTTAGATGAACTAGATGAAAATACCTTTAACAATTGGGGGCTTTTTGACGCGATACCTGGATGGCAAACACTCCCTTTATTGAGTGATCCCATAAATCATGTTGAAGTGTTGCATACAGGGGCGAATACTGGTGGTGTGGAGGCTCATTCTGGAGATTTATTTGTCGAGTTAGATCTTGATGTTGAGGGTGCACAATATAATAGTGCCATTGGACAAACATTAAATGATTTAATTGAAGGTATGTTTTACGAGCTATCATTTTACTATCAACCTAGAACAGACGATGAAGATGATAATGGTATTAATCTTCATTGGTTTGAAGGTGAATTGTCTGGATTTGATTTGACGCAAGATATTGTTCTTACTGCAGACTCTAACACTGATGCGTGGGTTACAGTTGATGGTAAAGATGACGGTGGTTGGAAACAGTATTACGGTTCGTTTGAAGCGACAAGTGATACAATGTCGTTTGCTTTTTCTGGTTTTGGTAATGTAAATGGCAATGGTGGCTTTATTGATACAGCTAGTGTGACCCAAGTTCCAGAGCCAAGTGTTTTTGCACTTATGTTAATTGGTTTATTTGGGCTTGTTGTACGAAAAGCAAAATAATATTTCTATTGAAAAATAAAAAGTCAACATTGTAAAATGTTGACTTTTTTTATGTGGGAAATCAATTAATATTTCATTAAATCATGTGGTTATGAAGAAATAAGTAGCTCTTTTATTTTTGGGTAATAAATAATTATCAAGATAAGATAACAAGTTATTGATGCTCGATTTATTATCGCTATAAACTACAGTTAATCCGTTTATTCAGGAAAAAACATAATGACAAAAAAAGTGGCGTTAATCACTGGTGTAACTGGTCAAGACGGTTCGTACCTGGCAGAATTTTTATTAGAAAAAGGTTATGAAGTTCATGGCATAAAACGTCGTTCTTCTTCTTTAAATACTGATCGTATTGATCATATTTATCAAGATTTACATTCAGGTAGTCCAAGTTTTTTTCTTCATTACGGTGATTTAACCGATACGTCAAATTTGACTCGCTTGCTATCAAAAATTCAACCTGATGAAGTTTATAATTTAGGTGCCCAAAGTCATGTCGCCGTTTCATTTGAATGCCCAGAATATACCGCTGATGTAGATGGTATTGGTACATTAAGGCTACTTGAAGCTATTCGATTTTTAGGATTGGAAAAGAAAACACGATTTTATCAAGCTTCTACCTCCGAACTTTATGGTGACGTTAGAGAATCACCGCAAACTGAAACCACACCTTTTTATCCTCGTTCTCCTTATGGTGTTGCCAAACTGTATGCTTATTGGATGGTGGTAAACTATCGTGAAGCATACGGTTTACATGCCAGTAACGGTATTTTATTTAATCATGAATCACCTCGACGTGGTGAAACTTTTGTTACCCGTAAAATCACCCGGGCAATTGCTAATATTGCTCAAGGTTTAGATAAGTGTTTGTACCTTGGCAATATGGATGCCCTTCGTGATTGGGGACATGCGCGAGATTATGTGAAAATGCAGTGGCTAATGCTTCAACAGGAACAACCTGATGATTTTGTTATTGCCACAGGGGAGCAATATTCTGTTCGTCAGTTTGTTGAGTTTTCGGCGAAAGAGCTTGGTATTTCTATTCAATGGGAAGGGATTGGTATTGAAGAAAAAGGTGTGGTATCAGCGATAAATGGAAGTGAATCGCCAGGCGTAAAGGTTGGCGATGTAATCGTTGAGGTTGATCCTAAATATTTTAGACCTGCTGAAGTTGAGACTTTACTTGGTGACCCAACAAAGGCCAAAGAAAAGTTAGGCTGGGAGCCAGAAACGAGTTTTCAAAGTATGGTGGCCGAAATGGTTCAGCATGATCTTGAAATTGCAAAACAGCATGCTTTACTTAAGTCTCATGGTTATAGCGTGAGTCTGAGTACCGAGAGTTAAAATGACACTAAAGTTAACCAAGCAAAATCAGCAGAAAAGCATAAATAAGATACGTGTATTTGTGGCAGGGCACAATGGCATGGTGGGATCTGCAATTGTAAGGCAGTTGCAGTTTAGTGATAATATAGAGTTGGTCTTAAGATCTAGACATGAACTTGATTTAATGGATCAGCAAGCGGTTGTTGATTTTTTTCTTGACGAAAATATCGACCAAATTTATCTTGCTGCGGCTAAAGTGGGCGGCATAGTCGCTAATAATACTTACCCAGCGGAGTTTATTTATCAAAATTTAATGATCCAATGTAATGTTATTCATGCGGCACACCTTGCTGATATATCTCAATTGTTATTTTTAGGTTCATCCTGTATTTATCCTAAACTTGCAGAGCAGCCGATGACCGAATCCGCTTTGTTAACAGGCATATTAGAGCCAACCAACGAACCTTATGCTATTGCTAAAATTGCAGGCATAAAGTTATGTGAATCTTATAATCGACAATACGGTAGAAATTACCGTAGTGTAATGCCAACAAACTTATATGGCGAAAATGATAATTTTCATCCGCAAAACTCACATGTAATTCCTGCATTGATTCGTCGATTTCATCAAGCTAAGTTAGATGATTTAGCTGAGGTTGTTGCCTGGGGAACAGGAACACCAAAAAGAGAGTTTTTACATGTTGATGACATGGCAGCGGCTTCTGTTTTTGTGATGGAATTATCAACAGATAAATACCAAGAAAATACCCAAGAAATGTTGAGTCATATTAATGTCGGAACAGGTGAAGATTGTAGCATTCGTGAGTTAGTTGAAACGGTTGCGAAGGTTATTGGTTATAAAGGTAAAATTTGTTTTGATAGCACTAAACCTGATGGTGCACCTAGAAAACTGATGGATGTATCTCGGTTGAAGTCATTGGGGTGGCAGTATTCTACCCCTTTGGCTGAAGGCTTGAGTAAGACTTATCAGTGGTTTTTGTCTTCTGAGGGAGATATAAGAACTTAATTTATCGGCCTTATGTGTCTATCCTGTTGTGCTTATTTACTTGCTAATAAGCATTTTTATCAATGAAACCTTTAAAGATAGTCAACAAAATAATTTTCAAATCAAATAATAATGACCACCTTTGAATGTATGTCAGGTCAAATTCAATTCTTTTTTCCATTTTTATTAAGGTGTCTGTCTCACCACGCCAACCATTAATTTGTGCCCAGCCCGTGATGCCTGGTTTAGCTTTATGTCTTAGCATATAGCCATCAATTAATTGGCGGTATTCTTCATTATGAATTACAGCATGAGGTCTAGGACCGACGATAGACATATTTCCTTGTAATACGTTAATAAACTGGGGAAGTTCGTCTAAAGAAGTGCGTCGTAAAATGGCGCCTATGGGGGTTATTCTGGCATCAAACTTAGTTGCTTGAACTACATCGTCTATTCTTTTGTGAACCAATGCCATTGAGCGGAATTTATAAATTTGTATTTCTTTACCATCTAACCCGTAGCGTTTTTGTTTAAATATTATCGGGCCTTTTGAAGTAAGCTTTATAGCTAGTGCAATAAAACACATTGGTATTGCTATTAAGCAGAGGATCATTGAGCCTAAAATTAAGTCCTCGGCTCTTTTAACGGTTAAGTTAAAACCATCAAAAGGAGAATCATAAATGCTAAGTGTTTGCATATTCCCAATGTGCTGCCATCTTGCATGCAATAAATTATAAATGAAAAAATCAGGAATTATATGAACAGTGGCGGTCGTGTCGCTACAGCGGTTAAGTATCTCGGTAATTCTTGCTTCCGCTTTCATTGGCATGGCAATGAACACTTGGCTAATACCTGGATTTGATTTAACCAGATTAATACCTTCTTCTATTGTGCCAATAATTGAATGCTCACCTATATCAGGTAAACGATCTTTAGGTCGGTCATCGTAAAAGCCTAATAGTTTTAATCCTTGCTGTGGGTTGTCTGTTATTTGTGCTGCCAGTCGTACGCCAGATGCCGTAGCTCCTATGATGATGACTGATTTTGCATTCTTTCCGGATCGACGAAATATAAAAAGTAATTTTCTAAAAATAAGTCGCCATAAAATTAAAATGAATAACGTAGAAATAAACCAAATACCCATGGTTAAGCGAGAATAGTCACTACCCGTTTTGGTGAAATAGGCCAGTGTGATCAATATAGTACAACATGTGAGCCATGTTAGTGTTGTGTAACCAATCATGGTTAATGGAGAAGAAGTTCGCCAGGAACGGTAGAGATTAAATGTTTGAGAAAAAAAGAGAAAGCAGCTTAAGCAAATTACCAATACCAGTTGATATTGAGTGTTTAATGAGACACCACGGCTATATAAAGCAAGTAAATAAACGATAGAAATAATAATCAAATCAACCGAGCGGTATAGTGCAGAAAAGCTGCTTTGAATTGAATTGATTAGTCCGTTTGACATATGGATTTCCGGTAATGTAGCAGTTATTCTACTAGCTAACGTCGATTCTACGCTAATTTGGCTTAGATAAAATAGTTTAATATTCTAATGATGATAAAATAGCCATTAAAACGAACATTTATATTTATATTAAGAATCAATGTGATAATGTACGAGCCTTGTAATTTATCTACGGATAGAATGTTTAAGTAGTATCGTTTTTAATCAGTTGCTGCTAGTTAATTGCACAGGGTTTAAGGTACTTCTATGAATAATAAAAAGGGAAATAGTATGTCATTTACTAAACGAATGATTTTATGTAGTTTGTTGTTGCCTATTTGCGGTGCAGCTGCAAATTTTGATGAAGAAGATTTTGACGATCAAAGCATTCCAGTTGGTGGTTATCTTATAACTCCAATTCTAAAACTTCAACAACGCTATGATACTAATGTTATCAGTGCCAGCACAGATGAAATCGAGTCATGGGTGACAATATTTCAGCCTGCCGTTAAAGTAACCCGAGAATTCGGTGAGTTTGGCAAACATAATTTTGAATTAGATTGGATCTTTACTCATGGTGCTTATCATGCCAGTGGTGAAGACAGCTATAATGATCATGATCTTTCCGGTAAACTTAATTATGAAATTAATCAACGTCATCGTCTGATGTTTCAGGGGGGGTATGTTGATACCCATGATGAACGTGGCAGTCGCTTTTCTATCGGAAATGGTAGTGACTTAGTAGAACCGGATAGATTTAAAGAGATTTTTGGTGCTGTCCAGTATGTTTTTGGTTCTGAAACCTCTGATGCTCGCCTAGCGTTAGATGCGGGTTTACTTGATAATGACTATGAAAGTGTATTACCTGAAAATGGTTTTGAAACCGATACACGTGATCGTAAAACCATTGAATTTGGTGCAACCTTTTATTATAAAATTGGTGATGCAACCGATTTAACGATTGAGGCATGGAAAACTGATTTTAATTATGATGTTACCATCGAACCAACGGAAGAACTGTCGAGTACTGAAAGTCGATTTTTTATTGGTGCTGAATGGGAAGCTACGGCGCTGACTACCGGTTTTGCTAAACTGGGTTACAAGAATAAAGATTTTGATTTAGCCGAAAAAGATTCTTTTAATGATTTAGAATGGGAAGTAGAAGTCGCATGGGAGCCAAAAACCTATTCACGCTTTACCTTTAAAACTGTTCGTGAAGCTCAAGAAACTAATGGTGAAGGGTATTTCAACATTGAAACGCTTGAAGTAACCGACAAAGCCCATTTAATCAACAATACTCAGTATTCTGTTCAATGGCAACATGAATGGCGCGACCGTATCAGAACTGAGTTCATTTACGCAATCAGTGAAGATATATACAAAGGTGATGTCGGCGATATTCGTGAAGATAACAATACAGGTATTAATGCCACAATTTTCTATGATATGAACTATTGGTTAAGTTTTTCACTTGACTACAACTACAATGACCGCGACAGCAAATACTTTGATTCAACTCGTGAAAGTATTAGTGATGGTTTTATCTACGACAGGGAATTAATTACCCTGAGTGTGCGTATATCACTTTTCTAGCAATGAATATTAAGTTTGAACAGTTACCTTAGTCTGTAAATGCATAGTTAAGAGGAGTTTTATGGCTATTAAATTAAAGTATTACCAGAGTCTTTTTTTACTGATGTTGCTCGCTGTAACGTTTAGTTCAATAGCGAAATCGTCAACTGATTATCAGTTAGGCTCGGGTGATGAGATTAAAATAACTGTTTTTGGGCAGCAAGATTTATCTATTGAAACTTTACTTAATGACAGTGGAAAAATTAACTATCCTTTTTTAGGGCAAATTCAAGCGACAGGTAAAACCTTAGAAGAACTTCAACAGCAAATTTATAATGGCTTGAAAGGTGATTATTTAGTTAACCCTAATATTTCAGTCAGTATTATTAAATATCGCCCTTTCTTTATTGACGGGGAAGTTGAGAAGCCTGGCGGATATCCTTTTCAGCCAGGTTTAACAATTAATAAAGCAGCAGCTTTGGCCGGTGGTTATACAGAGCGTGCATCATTATCAAAGATATTTATTATCCGTAGTAATGATGTGGAACAAAAATCAAATAATGTTGATGCAAATACTCGGGTACAGCCGGGAGATATAATCACAGTCAAACAGAGTTACTTTTAAGAGTTTATTCAATGAGCCTTACTTTATTACAATCAAATGAAAATCAGCCAGATGATAACGATACTATAGATATTCATTACTATTTTCGTGTTATCCAGCGTTTCAAGTGGCGAATACTCAGCTTGGCATTTATCATTACTTTACTTACTGCCGTTGTTGTTTTTTCTTTAACGCCAAAATATAAAGCCAGTGCTACTTTGTTAATACAAGCTGAGCAGGCGAATGTAGTTTCAATTGAAGAAGTTTACGGATTAGATTCAGGGCGTAAAGAGTATTTTTTTACTCAGTTTGAAATTTTGAAATCACAACAAATTGCGCAGCGGGTGGTCACTAAACTCAATTTGATTAATCATCCTGAATTTGATCCTGAGCAGCAACCTCAAAAACTGAATTTAATGAGTGAGCTAAAAGCAATATTACCCTTTTTACCGCAACAAATTTCTAATTATTCCGATGAAGAAAAATTAAGGATAAAGAGGCGTTTAGTTGTTTCAAATTTTGTTTCAAGACTAACTATATCGCCTATTCGTAAAACACAATTAGTGAATATCTCTTTTATTTCTGAATCGCCCAAATTAGCTGCAGAGATCGTTAATACACTTGCCGATGTTTATATTGAAAGTCATTTAGAGTCCAAATTATTGATGACCGAAAAAGCATCATCTTGGCTTAATGAGCGTTTAAGTGCTTTGAAAACTAAATTAGATATATCTGAAAACACGTTACAAGCTTATCAAAATAAAGAACGATTGGTAGATATTGATGGTGTAAAAGGGCTAGAAGCAACTGAGTTACAAGAACTTAATCGACAGTTATCAGCAGCAAAACAAAGGTTAAAGCAAAGTGAACACATTTATAATTTAATACAAAAAAAGAATGAAAATGTAAGCTCTTTAATTGCTTTGCCTGAAATATTGAACCATCAATTGATCCAAATAGTTAATGAAGCATTGCAAAACGTTAAAACAAAAGTTTCTGAACTTCAAGGTGTATACGGTCCCAAACATCCTATTATGATTGCCGCACAATCCGAATTAAAATCTGTAAATGAAAACTTTAATAATCAAGTGCAATTATTGGTTTCGGGTATCAGTAATGAATATCAATCAGCTAAAGCCAATGAATTGAATTTGCAAATTGCGGTTACAGCAAAAGGGCAACGCTTTAGAGAATTGTCTACCTTAGATACCAAACAGAAAGAACTCAAAAGAGAAGTAGAAAGTAATCAGCAGTTATACAATGCATTTTTTACCCGTTTAAAAGAAACCAAAGAAGTAGGTGAATTTCAATCGGCTAATGCCCGCTTGATAGATCCGGCACAGCCCCCATTATTACCGGCTAAACCTAAAAAGAAATTGATTATAGGTTTAGCTTTGGTGGTAAGCATAGGTTTAGGAGTTGTTTTAGCTTTTCTTTTTGAAATGTTAAATGACGGTATTCGCTCAGTGGAAGATGTAGAAATAAAACTAAAACAACGTATGTTGGGTTTGTTGCCTTTACAAAATGTAAAACGTAATCAAAAGCTGCCTCTAAGGCATTTTTTTGATGGTAATGAACACGCTTTTGGTGAAGCTATTAGAACAATCAGAACTAGTTTATTGTTACTCAATATTGAGCACGACGCTAAAGTTATTTCAATAACATCTTCAATACCAGGTGAAGGTAAATCAACCGTTTCAACAAATTTATCTTTTGCATTAGCTCAAATCGAAAAAGTATTGTTAATAGATGCCGATATGCGTCGACCTTCAATTGCTAAAAACTTTGAATTTCCGAGTTATCAATCTGGTTTATCAAATATACTCTCAGGCACCCATTCACTCGAAGAATGTATCATTCATGATGAAGACTCAGATATCGATATTATTACGGCAGGTACATTACCACCTAACCCGCAAGAATTATTGGCTTCAAAAGCATTTACTGAATTGTTAAACACAGTAAAAGGAAAGTATGACCGTATCGTAATAGATACAGCGCCAACACAAGCGGTAAGCGATGCGGTATTAGTATCTAAACAAAGCGATTCGCTTATCTATATTGTTAAAGCCGATAGCACTAGAGAAAAAGTTATTAAATCTGGTTTAAGTCGTTTAATGGAAATGGGGGCACGTATTGATGGTGTCGTTCTTAATCGGGTTGATTTAAAACAAGCGGCCAAATACGGTGAGTACACCGGATATTATGATCAATATGGTTATAACGCTCAAGTTGGAAATGCCACAACTGAAAAGCCAGTAGATAACTCATGATCGATTTACATTGTCATATTTTACCTGGTATTGATGATGGTGCAAAAGAGTTAGACGATAGCTTAGCGCTAATATCGGCCGCTATTAGCAATGGTATTACACATATGGTGTGTACCCCTCATATTCAGTTAGGCCGGTTTGATAACACCATTGATACAATTTCAATGGCTTTTGAGTTACTACAGCAAGAAGTAATAGCGAAAGATCTTAATATTAAATTAGCCTTTGCTGCTGAAGTACGTATTTGTCCTGAAATAATGATTTTAGCCAAACAAGCTAAATTGCCTTTTATTGGTCAATGGCAAGGAAAGAATGTTTTATTGCTTGAGTTACCTCATAGCCATATTCCACCAGGCACTGAACAATTAATAAAATGGCTCGATAAAAACAACATCATTGCTATGATCGCTCATCCTGAGCGTAATCGTGATATTTTGGCTGATTATAGTAAATTAAAAATGTTGATTAGAATGAATTGTTTATTTCAGGTAACAGCCTCTTCGTTAATTGGGGATTTTGGTGACGGCCCTTTGCAGGTGGCTGAAAAAATGTTATTAGAAAATTTAGTCACTATTATTGCTACCGATACCCACAGTGTGAAACGTCGGCCACCTAAATTAGCCCAAGGGAGAATGGCGGTTGTAAATTTAGTCGGTGAAGAAAAAGCACAGGAGTTAGTTTTCGATAATCCCCACTTGATTAGTGCTACTAAATTTATCTGATCTACATCATGGAGGCTATAGTAAATAAATGAGCACTTTCACCAATGGATCATATAATCAAGAAAACAGTCAAATAAATAGTAATCAAGTTAGTAAATCAATCAGTAGACAAAGTAGTAAAGAACTTAGTCGGTTGAATAAGCTGTTGATGAGCATAATGTCGCTGCTGTTATTATGTTTGGCTTGGCAGTCGATGAAAATGGGTAAAGCAAATTTAAGTTTTTATGCTGCCAATCATTATCTGGAAACTTGGTTGGATCATAATAACCTCACTGATGCTATGGAATATCAAAAAGCATTAAGGTCAATTAATGATGCTAATAGATCTCACCCTGATAATTCTCACTATTTGATCACTCAGGGTCTTGTGTATGAATGGGCAGGAACGGGTAGTCTTTTTAGCGACGATAAAGAAAAAACACAACACTTACTAAAAGCAAAAATATACTACCTTGACGCGGTAAAACTAAGGCCAACATGGCCGGTAACTTGGGCAACATTAGCCATATTGAAATGGCGCCTAGGAGAAATAGATCAACAATTAATTGATTACTTATTTCAAGCTGATAAATTCGGTCAACATACCCCAGAAGTAAATCAAGCATGGCTTGATGTGGGTTTTTATTTGTATCAGAACAAAAGCACATTTACAGCTAAAATTGTCAAAGGTTTACGAAAGCATCTGGAAATTATTTTTAATGATTCAAGACCTGATTCAAGAACGATGGCAATAGCTATAATTAAACGCCATCAAGCAGAAAGGCTTGCTTGTAGTTGGTTATATAACAATGAAAAGTTTATTAGTCACTATAAATCCAAAATTTGTAAACCTTTGGCAACTACCAATAATCAGGAATAGATTAAACATATATAGATTAACATGCCTATGTAGTTTACTCAGGAATTCTTTGTAAACGTCATCTTCGAAGTTTCTGATCGAAGATCTATTGCGCTTTAGACACTGGATCCCCGATTAAAACAACACGGGGATGACGATCCTGAGCCATATGCATAGGCATGTAGATTAATAATATTGTTATGTGCTACTTAGGGCCTATTCATCAGTTCGACATTTGTTTTATGCTGTTATGGCTTTGCTAAGTCGTTTATGGTTCACGTGTTAGAAATCATTCCTAATGTTGATAGCAACGAAGAACCGTTAACTTTTGTTAAAGATTTTAAAAAGGTTGAAACAAACTCAATGGTAAGAAAAAATAACCAAGTTGAAATTTAAAGTATCCGTTTGGTATCTGTGAGCTAAAGAGCAACTCAGGTCAAACATATACTAGTGGAATAGTAAATTAGGCTTGTTTAGCACTATATTTAGCTGAAATCAAATTAGTTCTGAATGAGAAATTTGGGTATATTCACTTAAGGTATTACCAAACGCAATTAGCCAAGCTTGCCTTATCGCAACACTTTGTTATGCTAAAAACATCAATAAATTAATATATTAGCTTAAGTGTCTACTTGCCTATGCCAATGAAAACTATGTCTAACAAGGAAGTCTATGTGTCAATTATAGGTGCATTTTTTGCAACCCTATGTGCCTCTTTTTTTAGTTTCAACATTCTTCAAGCGGAGAACCATCCGATGATTTTAGCGTCAACGGGTGCATCAGCAATGTTAATTTTTGCCATTCCTCACAGTCCTGTTTCTCAACCATGGCCTTTGGTTGGCGGGCATATTATTTCAGCTTTTATTGGCATAAGTGCTTATTACCTAATTCCTAATCCTATTTTAGCTTCTTCGGCGGCTATTGGCGTGGCTATGCTAGTAATGCATCATACTGGCAGCATGCATCCCCCTGGTGGAGCGACGGCTGTAACCGCTGTTATTGGTGGTAGTACCGTACATGAATTGGGTTATCATTTTGTTATTGTACCGGTATTTTTTAACTCAATCATTTTGCTATCTATCGCGATGGCAGTAGCAACCTTCAGAGAAAAAAATCCGTTTACGGACTAATACCAATTGAAGTAATGAATAGATCATTCATTATTTCATTTTGTATATACCCGTTACCATTCAAGATGCAGGTTTCAGAGTGCTTGAGCGATTTCAATTCAAGGCGCTGTAATGTAATAATGGTTACTCCCTTATAAATCACAGTAACGATGAAGTGATATT
>MAAC01011316.1_pt1 | contig 121997 bp, 110 predicted proteins | sample 1115981 | NCBI WGS metagenome assembly MAAC01 (sample SAMN04961126, study PRJNA320927) | seawater metagenome | isolation source: sample BD02T64 sea water enriched with oil for 64 days | place: USA:Gulf of Mexico | collected 2013-07-27
TTTGCTACTTGCTACTTGCTACTTGCTACTTGCTACTTGCTACTTGCTACTTGCTACTTGCTACTTGCTACTTGCTACTTGCTACTTGCTACTTGCTACTTGCTACTTGCTACTTGCTATTACCTTCTGTTCTTTTGCCTTGATGCAAAATGAACCAAAAGATCAAGACTTCTTTTAAATCATTAGAAAATACTACGCTTCCTTTCAGGCTGCTAAAAATAACTCGCTCCGCTCAGACAGATTTTTAGGCAAAGAGCCTTTCAGTTACCTTGATTTTCAAACTATTTAAAAAATGTCGAAATAGTTTTAGTAGTTAGAAAGCCTTTTAGAACGTCAAAATTAAGATCCAGTGAATGCAGGAACGAAATGGCGTTTATGTATGACTAAAAGGAATGCATAAAAGTAGCCTGTAGTGACGCAATGAACAACCCGTAGGGGGATCCTTATTTTGACAAGATTTTTTGCTTCTTTTTTATCGAATGAAAAAAGAAAGAGCCTAGCGGCTTGAGCGAAATATCAACGCCGTTAACATCTAAAAAACAAATACACACAAAAAAGACACGGCCAAGCATTCCTGTTCTTTTGCTTTGATACAAAAAGAACCAAAAGATCAAGACTTATTCAGAAAATTAGTGACAAGTGAAAAGTATAAAGTAGTTTTTTTGCCACTACTTTCTCTTATTATCACCCATCATTTCAGATGCTTCCATCAGAATCATTCGAGCCTTTGGGTCAAATTTATACACCAAATTCTTTAAAACATTGATTCTGTTATTTTCTACAACAATAAAAATAACGTCCTTTTTTTCACTGATCAATAAATCACTTCCACTAACGAGAGTTCCTGTTACACCAAGGGTTTCTGTGATGGTTTTACTTAACTCATTTAAGTTTTTGAGCGATGATATATGAACTATTTTCTCACTTTTCTTCCCTGTAAGTACGGTATCCATCATCTTAGCAGCGATATAGATACTAATCATACTCCAAAGTGCCAATTCTACATTTTTGAAGACAATACCTGCCGAGCAAACAACAACGGCATCTAAAGCCAATATTACGGAGCTGGTTTTAAAATAGAATTTGGAAGTAATGATTTTTGCCATGATGGTTCCACCTCCGGCAGATCCTCCCCCTTTAAATATTAATCCTAAACCAATCCCGACACAAACACCACCATACAAGGTGGCTAATATTAGGCTTGAGCTTAGGCTGGGGAATTTTATAATTTCTGCAAGAAGATCTATGAAAACAACTATCAGGGAAATACAGATTACTGATTTGAAGGCAAAAGAACGCCCCAAATGTTTCCAACCTAAAAAAAGCAGTGGGATATTTATCAAGGCCATCATGAAACCAGTTGGCATATCAAATAGTATATGTAGAATAATTGCTAAACCTGCTGTACCACCTGTTGCAATTTTATTGGGTTCAAGAAGTCCAACAATACCTATGGCCAATGCAAAACTTCCTAAAACAATGTAAAGATAGTTGAATACCTCCCTCCTGATATCTATGGTAGACATTTGATCAATTTTTTATGCTGACAAAGATGATTAAATCTTTACCAGCATTTCATGATATAATTACACATTATAGAAAATATATATTATTTCTTTCTTACCAATTTTCTGTCATAAATATAAGACAAACCAATTGCCAACATAGCAATAGTAGACCCTGCTTCATCCCCATCGTTTGCCATATGGTGAGCAAAGAAGGCCAAAAGGATATCGTAAAAGAAACCGGCATATGCCAGGTATTTTAAGAAATCGGACTTGTTTATTAAGATGACAGCGATACCCAATACTTTGGCAGTAGCTAAAGGATAAATTAAATAAGTAGGATATCCCAGGCTGGTGAAGACCTTGGCTATTTCATCGTAATTGAAAAAATACGCGCTAGCTGATAATACCATCAGCAAACTTAAAATACCTGTAGAGATCCAATAAAAAACAATATCTGTTTTTGTCATAGCTAGAACGGTTGTTGTTTAACATTAGAACTAATTACAAAGCACATTTTTTGATGGTTATAGTTTAGATATCTTGAAGCCACCGGCATTTTTATTTCCTGAAAATTTGACGATATACATTCCTTTAGAAAGTGTAGATATATCCATTTCTTTTTGATGTTCTGCTAATTTTGAATTTAGCAATAATTTACCCTGAATATCAAATATTTGAATTTCCTTCAAGTCAATTTCCGCATTGAAATGTAGGATATCTTTAACTGGATTTGGATAGATTTCAATGGGCATAAAATTATCCTCTCCTATACTTAAGTCTAGCAATGAGCAATTTGTTATAAAGGTAAATACAAAAGTGGTAATTGTTGTTCCATCTTGATTGGATACTATTATTATTTGTGTCATTCCTTCTCCTGCTATTATGGGATTGTTTATTGTTACCATAGCAGTAGAGTCATATATATTCAATGGTACTTGGGGTAGAATAAAAGTAGTATCAATTAAATAAAAGAAATTGGTGGAATCTGGGTGGTAATTAGAACACAAATCCGTTGAATCAGTAAGGTACATGCCTACCGGTTGTGTTGGTGAAGCATGAATCCAGTTAAAAGTGTAGGTTCTAGTTTCTGAACTATCCGCAGAAAGTACATCAACCGTATCTAAAATTAAAATATTTTGAAATACTTGATGACTTGCATTAGGATCTGTTGTAGTGGCTAAAATATTTGGAATTATTGCGCCAAACTGAAGCGTTATGTCATAGTCTAATGTGTCTGGATGAAACCAATTACTAGTTAAACTGTTTGGCATATAACTTAAGCTGATATCACTTAAACTGGCATCCGTTTGTGCATTTGATTTAAAGCTAAAAAGGAAAATAAGGACTAGAGGGTATAATAATTTTTTCATTTTGTGGGTTTTTTATTTTCTAATTACTAACAAGTAAAGCAATTAATGTAACATATTCAATTTTTGATATAACAAATATTAGTTCTGAAAATTGACAATTATAACTTAGATATTTTATAGGTTTCCATAAATTCCCCCCCTAAAAGTCTTGCAATATAAACACCCTGTGGTAGGGAAGTGATATCTATACTATTTTGCTGTTCCGCTATTGTTTGTTCCAGTAGAATACGGCCACTCATATCCATAAGTTGAATCTTGCTAATCTCAATAGGTAAATTGAAATATAAGAGGTCTTTCACAGGATTAGGATACATTATAATTAATTGCTGTTCGGATTCTTCTATACCGATTGGAACGCAAAAATCAACCAATTCAATTGAAATAATTCTTGTGTGAAGACCATTTTCAGAGGTAATCTCTACCTCAAAACTTGCTCCTGGTATACTGTTCGGCAAAATCACAAAACTGGCATCAGGATCAACAGTTGAGATATAGTTTTCAATAGATGTAAATGGAAATTGTACAAATAATTGATATTGACTGATTGTATTTGAAAAGTCCCAACACCAGGTTCCATTCAAACCATCCAATAAATTGACCTCTGTATTGTTATAGTCCGGACCACATTGGAAAGAACAATCAGGTGAATAATAAACGGTATAACTAAGGCAGGTTATTCCATCCTCGGCACAGGCTTCGATAATATGGTAGTCACAGGTAGCGAGAGGAAAGGTTACATTTGAGATGGTGACGGTTACATAAATGCCTTGAATAAAGAAAGGAAATGTTGGGATGCCTATAGTTCCACTATCCACAAATAAAGTATAACTGGTAGTATCTGGATTATACGGGCCGCATACTAAATTGGTATCCAATATAGTCATGCTAATATCAGAACTAGGTGGATCATGTTCCCAGGCAATACGATAGGTCCTACTTGTAGAACTGTCTGCTGATAGTACAAAGATAGTTGTGGTATCAATGGAAAATTGGTCTTGTGTAATTTGAACCGTAGCATTGTTATCTGTGGGAAAAGCAGCAGTAACCAGAGGATTTAATGCTGAATAAGCAAGTTGAAAGGTATAATCTAATGTATCGGAATCAAACCAATAGGTATCCATACTAGCTGGCAAATAATTTAAATAAACTGCAGTTAAACTAGCATCGCTCTGAGCACGTACTTTACAAGTGAAAAGTGCCAAAAAGAATAGAGGGAATATTATATTTTTCATATCAATTATTTAAAGTGTTCATTTTAAGCTATATAACAAGTAAAGAAAAAAAATAGACTTTATCAATTGTTAGAAAAAAAACCTAAAGATTTTAAACGATTAAGTATAAAAGAGCAGCAATAATTTCTTTAAATTCGCTTATCACTTCCTTAACACTATTCATTATGTCTCAATAAGGACATAAAAAATATATAACATGTATAAAATTTCTCTCTCTCTTTTGGCTAGTTTTTTAGTATCCTTCTGCTTTGCACAAAAGGATAATAAAAAATGGGACATAACCAATCCACAAGGAAATTGGAATTTCCAGGAACACAGTTTTACAACAAATGAAGGTACCTGGATGAATTTGGATATAAGTCCGGATGGAAAACAGATCGCTTTTGATATGCTTGGTGATATCTATACGCTTCCTATTGAGGGGGGAAAAGCTACCCCTATTGCAACTGGACTTGCCTTTGAAATTCAACCTAGATTTAGCCCGGATGGAATGCAATTATCTTTTACCAGTGACGCTGGTGGTGGAGACAATATATGGACCATGCAATCGGATGGTTCAGAAAAAAAACAAATTACCAAAGAATCCTTTCGACTACTAAACAATGCTGTTTGGTCTGCCAATGGTGATTACCTTATTGCCAGGAAGCACTTTACTTCTGGACGGTCTTTAGGAGCCGGTGAATTGTGGATGTACCATAAATCTGGAGGAAGTGGTATACAACTTACCAAAAGAAAAAATAATCAACAAGATGTTAATGAGCCTTGCGTTAGTGCCGATGGTAAATTCCTGTACTATAGTGAAGACATGTACCCTGGAGGAAATTTCCAATACAACAAGGATCCTAATAAACAGATTTATATAATCAAACGTTATAATTTTGAAACGGGTGAATCGGAACGAATCACAGGTGGTCCCGGTGGCGCTGCAAGACCACAAGTATCACCAGATGGTAAACTTCTCGCTTTTATTAAAAGAGTTCGTACCAAAACAGTCTTATATATTCATAATTTGGAAACGGGTGAAGAATACCCTTTATATGATCAATTAAATAAGGATCAACAAGAGGCCTGGGCCATATTTGGGGTGTATCCAAACTACGATTGGATGCCAAATAATAAAGAGATCGTAATTTGGGCAGGTGGTAAACTACTTAGGATTGATATTGATAGTAAAGCAATCAATAATATACCCTTTGCGGTGGAAGCCAATATTAAGATTGCACAAACACTAAGATTCGAGAACCCTGCTGCACCAGATATAACAGAATCGAAGGTAATAAGACATGCTATTACTTCTCCTGATGAAAAAACAATGGTTTTCCATGCATTGGGTTATCTCTGGAAAAAGGAATTGCCAGACGGTAAACCTGTAAGGATTAGCAAAGGATTGGATTTCGAATTTGAACCCAGTTTTTCTCCAGATGGAAAGCGATTGGTATATATAACCTGGAATGATGAGCAGCTTGGATCTATTCGAACGATTTCCCTGAAAGGCGGTAAATCAAAAATTATAAATAAAGAAAAGGGAATTTTCCGAACACCTTGTTTCCATCCGAATGGAAAAGCGATAGTTTACCGTAAAGAAAGAGGGAATAATGACCAGGGATTTGCCTTTACCAAAAAACCGGGAATTTATATTCAATACTCTGGTGATAAGTTTCCAACATTCATTAGTTCTATGGGAGAATTCCCGGAGTACAATGCGGCGGGTGACCGAATTTTTGTTCAAACCGGTGGAACACATTTCGGAAATCTTACCAAGTCATTAAAAAGTATGAACCTTAACGGTGAAGACATTCAAACCCATGTTCAATCCAAATATGCAAACAGGCTAAAACCTAGTCCGGACAATAACTGGATTGCCTTTATACATCTTCATAAGGTGTATATAGCAGCTATGCCACAAACAGGTAAAAGTTTGAATCTGGATAATAAAACAACTGCTATCCCGGTAGCTCAAGTTGCTAAAGATGCTGGTATCAACCTACATTGGTCCAGGGATTCTAAAAAGATACATTGGACCTTAGGGGAAGAATACTATACGAATGTTATAAGTGATCGTTTTACATTTTTAGAAAATGCACCAGACTCGGTTCCGCCAATGGATTCAGTGGGATTGGCAGTAAACTTATCCTATAAATCAGATAAGCCAACTGGAAGAATTGCCTTCAAAGGGGCAAGAATAATTACTATGGATGGTGAAAAGGTAATTGAAAATGGTACTATCATCCTTCATGAGAATAAGATCGAAGCAGTAGGAACTGCAGAGAGTATATCCATTCCAGGTGATGCAAAGGTTTACGATATGGCAGGCAAAACAATTATGCCTGGAATAGTAGATGTTCATGCCCATATTGGCGCTTTCCGTTATGGATTGACTACACAAAAGCACTGGCCATTTTATGCAAATTTGGCATTCGGTGTAACAACGGCCCATGACCCATCGGCTCATACAGAAACCGTATTTGCACTCTCTGAAATGGTAAGATCAGGAAATTTAGTTGGGCCTAGATTATTTTCTACTGGCTTTATCTTGTACGGAGCAGATTCAGACAGTAAAGCTGTGATTAATAATTTGGATGATGCACGTTCAGCTATCCGTAGAACAAAGGCCTTTGGTGCGTTATCAGTGAAAAGTTATAATCAACCGAGAAGAGATCAAAGGCAACAAGTTATACAAGCGGCCAGGGAAGAAAATATTTTCGTTGTTCCCGAAGGCGGATCTACCTTTTACCATAATATGACCATGATTATGGATGGTCATACAGGTATAGAACACAATATTCCTGTAGCACCTGTATATAAGGATATTGAAGAGTTGTGGAGTGCTAGTGAAACGGGCTATACCCCTACCCTTATAGTTAACTATGGTGGAGTAAATGCGGAATACTATTGGTATCAAAATACTAATGTTTGGGAAAATGAAAAGCTGTTGAAGTATTATCCAAGAAGTATTATTGATTCGAGATCAAGACATCGTACAATGATACCCAATGAAGAATATGAAAATGGACATATTTTAGTATCAAAAACCTGTAAACAATTGAGCGATGCCGGAGTAAAAGTAAACCTGGGTGCCCATGGTCAATTGCAAGGATTAGGTGCTCATTGGGAGTTATGGAGTTTGGCACAAGGTGGAATGTCACCAATGGAAGCTCTACGTTCTGCAACCATCAATGGCGCTTATTATATTGGAATGCAAAAGGATATCGGTTCATTGGAAGTTGGGAAATTGGCAGACCTTATCATCATGGATAAGAACCCACTGGTGGATATTCGAAATACAGAGACCATTCGTTATACAATGGTCAATGGTAGATTGTATGATACTGAAACAATGAATGAAATCGGTAACCATCCTACTGTAAGAGGTAAATTTTATTGGGAAAACAATGGCTATAATGGCGCATTCCAATGGCATGAAGAAAGCAATGGATTCATGTACCAGGGCTGTGGATGCAGGCATTAACAGGGGATAGTAATTAGTAACTAGTAATTAGTAATTAGTAATTTAATTAGTAACTCGTAATTAGTAACTGGTTTCTAGTTGAATTTTCATTAGTGCCTGAAATTCATTAATTTTATATCTTTAATTAATTCTAATACAGTGCATTATGAGAAATTTATATTTCGTATTACTATTATCATTTTTTCAATTTAACCTCTTTGCGCAGGACTATGCCCCCTTTCCTTATGATTCTGTTTTCTTTGAATCGTCTATTCCAAATAGTGATTTGATGCCTGTGGTGAAGAATCCTAATAATTTAAATCAACTTCAACTTATCAATGTTATTCCAGCTTTGACAAGGATTACTAGGGCAGATTTTTCACCACCCTCTGAAGATCGCTTTGCATATCATAATAATTGGATGGGCCTAAAAGATTTTTATCAGGACACTTTATTTTTTGGAACAAGTTATTCTGCTGCGGGATTTTCGATAGTGCCTGAGTTCAATGCAAATATTGAAATCGATTTGAATAAATCCTTGATGGAAAAGGATACTTTTTATTTTGCTGATATTAATTATAATTATGGAGATACATTTTATGTAGAAGTTACTTACGACTCTTTAATTACTACAGTTGATGATACGATTAAGCAGTACGCATTCCAATTAATGGATAGTGATTTAAATCCTATCGATATGGAGATAAGTTTTGAATATTTGTTTCAAGAAGAGTATAATGTCAATACCCAAGTATTTCAAATATCCAAGAACAATGGGATATTGAAAAGTCCTGATTTTAATTTCTTCCCATATTGCAAACAATATAGTTTTAAAGGAAAAATCAAGGAAATTATTAATGCTACTGGTTCCTATGCCTACAAAATTTTTAAAAGGGAATTAGGGGATGAAATTCATACCAAAAAATATTATGGTGAATATGGTCATGAGGATTATGATCAAACGGCCGTGAAGAAAATATGTACCAATCAAATTTTTGATACCTTAAATAATGCATTTTATACCTATTATGATTATTGGGAAAGAATAGATGAGGGTTATTTTGTATATTATGATGGTACAAATGCTTTTTATGCGGATTCAATAGTATCAGCCACCTTTGAGCAAAAAATTGATACAATAGATTTAGATGATTATGTTAATTTAAATAAGGAGATACCGGATGGTATTGCAGTGAATACCAGTATTTCAAATCACGGTTATTTTTACCAATCAGGGACCAAAAGGTTTATGTATAACAGAGTATATGACAATCTTTTTGACGATGATTCGATAAAGCTAAATACCCATTATGACGGAGGAGGAGTTAAGTCTTATTATGTGGAAGGTGAAGGTGGTAAATATTATAATAATTCTGACTTTTGGATAGTAGATTTTTATAATCCTATATATGTTTCTACCTCGGACACAACCTATGGAACGCCATTTACTGAATCATTTATTCTAGAATTAGTAGAAAAAAGTACAGAAGAAATAACTTTCTTTATCCAAGGAAATAAAATAATATATCCATTGGAATCAGGCTTTAAGGATTTTCGAATTTATGATATGACTGGAAAGCTATTGAATTATTATAAACAGTCAGCTGTTTCTGATGGTATAGATATTTCAGAATACCATAAAGGGGCCTATGTATTAATAGCCTTCGATGGTAAATCGGCCAAACATTTTAAATTTGTTAGATAAATAAAAAGGACCATTAATAAATGGTCCTTTTTTTATTTGGGTATTAAATCTCTAAAATAAAATCCCGATTGTTTGTCCTGGTTATCCTTTTTAAAACAGTTATCATCCGGATTTTTTGGTGTTTTATATTCCTTAAATACCAACTCTCCCAATTCAAAATTCACAGGCTGTTTAAAAATAGGGCCGTCGTATACAAATGTGTGGTACTCTCCATTTTCTCCGCAAGGATCAACCCCCTTTGGCAAATCTTTAATAAAGTCTTTGTCGATTACTCTACCAGCGAATTCCTTTGATAAAACATCCGATTTTACACAAACCAAAATGGTTTTAAAACCAAGTTCAATAAATTCATTTAAAAGTTCAGTTGTATCTCTTTTCCATAAAGGGAAATGTGCTTTCATCCCAACTTGTGCCAACTGATTTTCCCTATACGCTTTCAAATCTTCAAGAAAGATATCGCCAAAAATACTGGTCTTTATGCCTTGTTCTTTTAAATCGGTCATGACCTTATACATATGGTTATCATAACTCGACATGGAAGGCATTTCGGGTAAGAAAACCTCCGTCAATGGGATGCCAATAGCTTCCGCTTGAGCTTGAAGTAGTTCGTTCCTTACGCCATGCATAGAAATACGATTATACTTTTGACTTACGGTAGTAAGTAAGGTCCGAATATCGTATAAGTCAGAATTTAATAGGTGATATAATGCAAGTGAGCTGTCCTTTCCCCCACTCCAGTTAAATACACTTTTTGTCATAATTACTAATGGCCAATTGTATAACTTAATTCATTGTTCAAACTTAGTTATTTAGTAGTTGAAAGGCAAAATGTGATAGTGGAAATGCATCCGATAGGTAGGCTCTTTATGTTAATTTCATTTAGGATGAATCATTGACTACTAAAAATTGGCATAGGTTAAATGGGTAATTTATCTTATACAATTATAAGTTTTTGTTTTATATCTGGTTATTGATTTTTTCTACACTTCTTATAATTCAGTATATACTAGGCTTTAATAACCAAGTTGAATTTGACAATCTCTATTATTTTTTTATATATTAGAGGAAACCAAATTAATATTCTTATGAGTTCTAAAATTTTAATGGTACTTAGATACCTTTTTGCAGTTGGTCTTTTATTCTTTGGACTGAATAAATTATTCCATTTTTTTGAACCACCACCGGCGCCTGAAGCTGCCTGGGGATATTGGAAAGAATTAACTGCCTCTAATACTATGATTATGGTAGGTGTTGTGGAATCTATAGCTGGTTTATCCTTACTTTTTAATAAATATGCCGCTTTAATGATGGTAATATTGATGTCAGTTTCTGTAAACGCCGTTTTATATCATTTGGCTTTCGATAGGGCAGGTATTGGTATGGGAGCTACATTTTTGACGTTGAATATAATTATGTTATATGCATATAAAGATAATTACAAGTCTATACTTAAATAATTGAGTTTAGAAACAATTGAGAAAAGCCTTGCAGTATCACTGTAAGGCTTTTTATTTGTCTAGTGTCTAGTGTCTAGTGTCTAGTGTCTAGTGTCTAGTGTCTAGTGTCTAGTGTCTAGTGTTTACTAACTAAAGCTCCATCGGGATTTCCATTAAGAGCAATTCAGCTGCAGTATTTGCATGTATTTTACATTCATCCAAATCCCATATACCAAACCCATCTCTTTTATTTAAAGCCTGATCTAGGATAGTAACATCCCCTTCTAAAACAAATACATATAAACCATTTCCCGGCTTTTTAAAAGTATAATATAATTCCTTGCCTTCGTCCATGTCAGAACGGAAGAACCAGGCATCTTGATGGATCCATACGCCCTGATCTTCATTATTAGGGGATAAAATCTGTTCGAAGGTATTCATGCGATTGGCTGTATTCAATTCTATTTGATCATACCTGGGTTCCACGTTTCGTTTGTTAGGAAAGACCCATATTTGTAAAAACTCTGTTTTGTCTTTAGGATGATTATTAAATTCCGAATGCATTAATCCGGTACCGGCTGACATTACTTGGATATCATTTTCCTTAATAACATGGTTGTTACCCATGCCATCGGTATGCTTAAGGGTACCTTTTAAGACAATGGATACAATTTCCATATTATCATGGGGGTGCATTCCAAATCCTTTTCCTCCTTGTACTATATCATCATTTAAAACCCTTAATGCACCAAAGTACATTCTATTTGGATCTCTATATTCAGCAAAACTAAATGAGTGATGTGACTCTAGCCATCCATGGTTGGTATATCCGCGTGTGGTGGATCTATGTAATACTGTTTTCATTTTTTTACAAGCTTTAATTCATTTTTTAAAATTGAATACCCTTATTTAAAAAAAAAAACAGCCGCCTATTTTATAAATAAACGACTGTTTCAAATACAGAACCAATAACACACAATCTTATATCAATTATCAAGCCAACTTTATTTTGGACAAAGCAAGTATTTTTAGTTAAAGCAATCATTGTTGATAATTTGTTACAATAGCATTTATATCCTAGCTATTTCTTTTAATTGGATGCACTCTGCGCAGAATTCATCGAATAATCGATAAAAACTAACCATTCTAGATCTTAGATCACTATTATGCGCAAAAGATTCATTTGTTACAACATGATCTCTATTATCAGTTTTACTCATTACAGAATCTGCCTTTTTAATCTTTTGCAGTAAATCATTTATTATAACACGTTGTCTGGTTAAATTATGTTTTAAATGCTCCAACTGTCTAAATCGACTCCTTGGTAATTTAGGCTCCACCTTCTCTTCAATTTCCTCTGAAAAGTTTTTAACCTTCTTCTCAGAACTTAATAAAAAAACTTTCCATTCTTGATGTTCTCGGTGTATGTGTTCAAAAGTGTGTTCGTCTTCCATAGTACTTATTTATTGGTACAAATTAATCGTTAACCTGAAAGTTGAATATAACCGATAATAGAAAATAAGATTCAATGACTAGAATGAAACCATTAACTAATAAATTACTTTAGATATTGAATAGGTGGCAATCGGATTGAATTTCAAGTTAACCCTTTTTGAGCGGCTTACTAAATATACAAAATAAAAGTATGAAAACATTAAATTTTAATATGTTTTAAACTAGATAGTTACACAAAAAGAACAGCCATTTACGTATAAACGGCTGCCTTTCTAACATACAGAACCAACTAACTAAAAAAATCTGTATCATTAGACTTTAGTCCAGTAAGAATAGAAATGAAATTCAATTGATTAGATTAAAACCATTATCAAATTGAATATTTGAAAATGTTTGATTGGCAAACATTTCTCCTATCGATTCACCTTTTGAATCAGAATGGTAAAATTCCTTTCTTACTGGTATAAGTATATTATCTATTTCATTGTATTCAAGTTTCACTAAAATCCTAGGTTCTAATATTCCCTCTTTTGGAACAGATTGTAGGAATTGATCAATTAGTAATGTTCGAGGGTTGATATAAAATATATATACTGTATTATTTTCTGGCTGATACTCTGGTTTAAAATTCATTTTTACCAAGTTGTAGGATATGTTATTGACCTTCCTCTTACCCAAATTTTTAAGTATCATTTGAGGGTCATTCAGACGAAAGAAAAGAGTAAAGGAAAAATAATTATCCAATCTAGTTTCATATGCTTTCAGTTGCTCCCATCGATTTAAGATCAATTTTTCATTAAAAAATAGAATTATTTCACTTCCATACAGACGTTGATGTATGGATTGATCTACTTCAGGAAAAACTTTCCAATTGTGAACATAATAATCACCTGATGAATAGTCCTCAGAAAAAATATACTTCTCAAGTGATATATCCTTTTTACCGGTACTAATTTCTTCGGTGGTAAATTCGAAACTAACATCTTTTCTAGTGATTAAGGCTTCTGATCCGCCCATTCGATCTACAGTAGATTGAACTAATCCAAAGACATCATTTAGTTGAATCACCGAATTCTTATTTGGATATATATCTAGTACTTCTTTATCATTTAAATCATTCCCTATAACCCGATCAATATTATCATTATAACAAGCCAATAGTACCACAGCAAAACTTAGTGGTAAAATATACCTTCTCAAATGAATTTGATCCATAAACGATCTAATCTTTTGAGTAAGCACACAAAGATTATGTTTCCATAGTAATATTGTCTTCTTCATAAACTTTATTAGCAACTTAAATCATTTAGTGTTCATGACTTAATCCACTTTTTTATAGGTATTATAAGCATTGAATTAAGTTATTATTACACACTAAGTTAGCTAATATTATATGGACGAATTAGTTTGATAGTGAGTAATACATAGATAATCGTTAAGCTGTAGTATATTATCGTTAAATAGAATGGAATAATATTTTAATGTATAAAAAAAGCCGTTTAGTGTTACACTAAACGGCTTAAGAATAAGATTTATTTAAAATACCAGATGACTACAAATTGTCAAGTTTAGCCTTAACGATCTTAAAGTTAGGCATGTCTTCAAGCTTGTAATATATCTCTTTTAATACTGTCAGAATTTCTCTGTTGTCTGGCTCAATTTCAATTGCTTTTTCCATGTATGGAATCAGCTCTTTAAATATTTCGTTTCTCTGAGCCTTTAACCTTTTACTTTTGGCAACTTCTTTCGATGAGAAACCAAGATCATTCATTTCAGCCGTCAAAGCATTTGTTCTATCCAAATATAAAGCTGCAAGGTTATTGTATGCATCAAAATAATCAGCTTTCAGCTCTATAGCTTTTAGATAGGAAACTTTAGCATTTTCATTGTCATCCATCTCCTTATAGATTGTTCCCAAATTAAAATGAAGAACAGCCATTTCTGGATTGATGTTGATAGCTGCTTTAATACTTTCTAACAACTTATCAAATTGCTTACGTGCAATATAATAGTTCACCTCTTCCAGTACGATATCTTGAGATACAGGACATTTTAGTCTTGCCTCTGAGATAGCTGCTATTAAATTATCATCATCTGCAAGTTGAACGTATGCTCTGATCTTATTCAAGTGATATTGTTCATTTGCCGGCTCAAGAGCTAAAAGTCGGTTAGTAATACTAACGACATCTTCCCAATTCTTTCCATTGTTAGATGCGACATAAGCATTCGCAATCATTGCTGTATCAACAACACCCGATAACTCTTCACTAAGCTTTGCAGATTTAAGGAAATATTTAGATGAAAGCTTAAATTCTTTTTCATCAAATGATTTATTAGCCAATTTTGCATACAAATGAAGTATACTGGAAATTCCTTGTTTAGATTTCTTCTCATAGTATGAGTTATCTAAGGCCAATTCCTTTCTATATGAATCCAGTGCAGTTTCCAAAATTACAATACTTGAATCCAATTTCGATTGGAAAATATTCTGATAGATTATTCCTCTATTGTACCAGAATTTCGATTGATCTTTCGCTTTTAGAGAACCACCGCCCATCAATTTTTCGTACGATTGGTCGATGTATTTCTTTGCGTCCAGGAAGTGCTTACTTTTAACGCTCATAGCAGCCGCCGTTAAATCTGGCTTTTGTGCAAAAGCAGGACTTGTTATTCCCAATATTGCCACAAGGGCTATACTTTTATAAATTGCTTTCATACTTAGTAATTCAATCAGTCTATTTCTAGTTGTTTGTTTCTTCTGTTTCGTTTGTTGTATCCTGATCTACATTTACAACAGTGTCGATTGTAGTATCCGGATCTACATTCACTACAGTTTCGTTCATTTCACCTTCAGCACCTTCAGCACCTTCAGCACCTTCTTGAAATTTAATTTTTGCAACTGCAGCAATTGCGTCTTTGCCTTTCAACTGAATCAATCGAACTCCTTGAGTAGCTCTACCCATAACACGTAGATCCTTTACAGCCATACGAATGGTAACACCAGATCTATTGATTATCATCAAATCATCTGTATCTTCTACATTTTTAATAGCTATTAGGCTACCTGTCTTTTCACTGATAGTAAGTGTTTTAACACCTTTACCACCACGGTTTGTCATTCGGTAGTCCGTAATACTTGATCGTTTCCCATATCCATTTTCGGATACAACAAGGGTACTTGATTCAGTGTCTTCTACACAAATCATTCCAATAACCTCATCCTTCTCATGGGCCAGTGATATTCCGCGAACTCCCATAGAAGTTCTACCCATAGGACGACATTTCTCTTCTTCGAAACGGATGGCTTTACCAGATTTCAATGCCATCATTATTTGACTGTTTCCAGTTGTTAATTTGGCCTCTAATAATTGATCCCCTTCACGGATAGTAATCGCATTGATCCCGTTTTGTCTTGGACGAGAATAGGCTTCTAAAGGTGTTTTCTTAATATTCCCTTTCTTCGTACACATTACAATATAATGGCTGTTGACATAGTCTTCATCCTTAATATTGTCCACGTTCAAATAAGCCATTACTTTATCGTCCGATGGAATGGCAATCAGGTTTTGAATTGCTCTACCTTTAGATGTTTTACTACCTTCCGGAATCTCAAATACACGTAACCAGAAACACCTTCCTTGTTCGGTAAAGAACAACATATAGTTATGGTTTGTCGCAACAAAGATATGTTCAATAAAGTCTTTGTCTCTTGTAGTTACACCTTTGTGTCCTACTCCACCACGGTTTTGTGTTTTATATTCAGCTAAAGGTGTACGTTTAATATATCCAGCATGAGAAATCGTTATTACTACTTCCTCATCCGGAATCATGTCCTCTATACTAAATTCACCACCTGCATACTCAATTACGCTTCTTCTTTCATCACCATACTTCTCTTTCACCTCAAGCATTTCATCTTTGATGATTTGCATTCTCAAAGGTTCGTTTCCAAGAATATCTTTTAGGTGAGTGATTTCTTTCATCAATTCGGCATGCTCCTCTTTGATCTTATCACTTTCAAGACCAGTCAGCTTTTGAAGACGCATATCCAAAATAGCACGGGCTTGTATTTCCGATAAACTAAACTTGGAAATCAAACCATTTCTTGCCTCTTCCGGAGTCTTAGATGCTCTAATCAAAGCAATAACTTCATCGAGGTTTTCCAGAGCAATTAGAAGTCCTTCTAATACATGAGCTCTTTTTTCTGCTTGCTCTAATTCGAACTGTGTTCTTCTAACAACTACATCGTGTCTATGCTCCACAAAATAGTGAATCATATCTCTAACGTTTAATAACATTGGTCTACCATTAACCAGAGCAATATTATTAACACTAAAGCTAGATTGAAGTTGAGTATATTTAAATAGTTGGTTTAAAACTACATTAGGTATTGCATCGCGCTTTAAAATATAAACGATACGCATCCCCTTTCTATCCGATTCATCACGGATATCAGAAATACCTTCTATTTTCTTATCGTTGACTAATTCGGCAGTTTTACGGATCATATCCGCTTTATTTACCATGTAAGGAATTTCTTCAACTATAATATAGTCACGGTCGTTCTTTTCCTCCATTCGTGTCTTTGCACGCATAACTACACGGCCTCTACCTGTAGTCAATGCAGATCTCACTCCTTCATATCCATAAATGATTCCTCCTGTTGGGAAATCTGGAGCTTTAACATGCTCAATTATCTCCTCTACAGTGATATCCTTATTGTCAATATATGCGAGAATACCACTAACAACCTCAGTTAGGTTATGTGGAGGCATATTAGTTGCCATACCAACGGCAATACCTGAAGCACCATTAATTAATAAGTTAGGTACTCTTGTAGGAAGTACTTTTGGCTCTTTTAAAGAGTCGTCAAAGTTTAGTTGGTGATCAACGGTGTTTTTGTCGATGTCAATCAACATGTCTTCCGATATCTTACGTAACCTTGCTTCTGTATAACGCATTGCAGCAGGACTATCACCATCCACAGATCCGAAGTTACCTTGACCATCTACAAGCATATACCTCAGAGACCAATTTTGAGCCATACGAACCATAGAGTCATAAACAGAAGTATCTCCATGCGGATGATACTTACCTAAAACTTCCCCGACAATTCTCGCAGATTTTTTATAGGCTCTGTTAGACATTACTCCTAACTCATACATTCCGTATAATACACGTCTATGTACTGGCTTCATCCCATCTCTAACATCAGGTAAAGCTCTGGAAACAATTACCGACATCGAATAATCGATGTAAGCACTCTTCATTTCCTCCTCAATATTGATTTGTATGATATTTTCTCCGTCGGCCATTTATGCGATATTTTTGTTTTCTAGTTGAACACACGAATATACTATATTTGAATAAAGTCTACTAATTTTCAAATTGCTTTTTTAAGCATATTTTTAATCCTTTTGTACAATTATTTTACGGACAAAGTATTACCCCCTTATTTTTTTTTATTTCATTAGAAATGATCTTGATAGCCTTTATAAAACTATCTGAACTTTTAATTTCTCCGTAAGGAGATTTGCAGTCTTGTTAATTTAGTTAGTATATTTATATCCCAAATACAAAATATACAATCAAGGTTGTTATTTTGTGGCTATGAACAAAAATTAATAATCTTATCAATTAATACGTCTATGAAAACGAACCTAATCGCACTATTTTCTGGTTTATCTCTTTTGCTTTTTTCTTGTAAAACTACAGAAAAGGTCACTGCATCGATGGATGGCAATAAGGATGTGAAAGAAAAGGTGGAGCGAATAGAAACTATTTTATATGTATCTCCAAGACATGGTGATTGTATGGATGGTTCCTCAGATCAATGTTTGTATGTAAAACAATTTTCAAAGGAAGAATGGCAGCCAATAAAATCGATTTCTGAAAATTTTGATTATATACCTGGTTATGAGCATAGAATAAAGGTAAGCATGAATTCAGATTATAGCCAAATTGAGTATATCGAAACTATTATTCAAAAAGATATGCGACATTATGAGCCAGTTACTGCACTAAGTGATATATGGTATTTAAACCTATTTAAAGATCAAAAAATGGAAATCGATCCAAAGGACGCTCCGCAACTCATCATAAATCTAATGGAGAATTATATTAGTGGTAGAGGTTTTTGTACTGAACTAATGGGGCAGATTGTAGCTGATAATCCAGATCATTTAGAATTACGTGTAGAGGCCTTTGCCGAAATGGAATGTGAAGATGATATGCAAGATAATGAAGGATATTTTATGGATTGCATTAGTAATGTAAACACTTTTAGGGTGGAAGGTGATAACTTATTTCTTTATGTTGGTGAGCATCTTTTATTAGGATTTAAACGAAAATATTAAAACATTAATAGGTCGCTCCTATTATATATTGAATGTCTTAGTGTGGAAATTTCATACTAAGACATTTTTTTTTGCCAATTATTTTTCCCCTTAAAATAGCGTGTTTAAAGAGATTGTGACGTTTTATAGTAGTATACTTTTATCTGTATTATTTAATTTATAGTACTTTGCATTGCATAGTACCATCTAAAAGACATATATTTGTATAACAAAGTACTATACAAATGTATTGTCGAGTTAATAAAAGGAGATTATGAAAATTGAAAACACCAAAGCGCAAATGCGAAAAGGAGTTTTGGAATTTTGCATCCTTTCCATACTAAAAAACGGAGATGCTTATGCCTCCGACATCATTGGTCAATTAAAGGATGCAAAGATGATAGTTGTAGAAGGAACCTTATATCCATTACTTACCAGATTGAAAAATGCGGATTTATTGGTCTATAGGTGGGAGGAATCCACATCGGGACCACCCAGAAAGTATTATACTATTTCAGGAAAAGGAGAAACTTTTTTAAATGAATTACACGACACCTGGGACAACTTGGTTAATGCTGTAAAGCTTACCACTAAAAAAAACCAGAACGATGAATAAGACGATCAACATAAATTTAGCCGGGTTCATTTTTCATATGGATGAACAGGCATATATTGCCCTGAAAAAATACCTGGATACCATAGCAGGGTTTTATACTGAACGAGAAGGTAAAGCCGAAATAATCCAGGATATTGAAGCTAGAATTTCTGAGTTGTTTTCTGATAAAAATAGAGAGGTAATTACCCTTCAAGATGTTGAAGAAGTAATTATTATAATGGGGAAACCAGAAGATTATTTGGAAGATGAAGCTATAGAAGGTGACTCTTATACCAGTTCATTCGAGGAAAAAACGAAAGATCAAAAGAGATTTTTCAGACATCCTCAAGAAAAGATTATTGGTGGTGTTTGTGGTGGTGCTGGTGCCTATTTTAATATAGATCCATTATGGATTCGATTAGGATTCGTGTTTGGAGTTCTGTTATGGGGATTGTCTCCACTGGTCTATCTCCTATTATGGTTAATAATTCCTGAGGCTAAGACTCGGTCCGAGAAATTACAAATGCAAGGAGAACCTATTAATATAGATAATATTAGCAAGGCGATCCGGGAAGAAATTACTGAATTGAATGACAACATTAAAGAATCCGGATTCGAAGACAAGATCAAAAATTTTATAAAAGGCATCCTTAATTTTATTAAATCCATTTTCCGTTTCATTTTTAAGTTTATCGGTGGATTATTTGGGGTGTTTTTATTTATTATTGGATTGTCCATGTTTATTGGCTTACTAGTTCTTTTGTTTGGTGCACCATCCGTTATAATTAGTGGAAATGATAATTTCATTTTTAATGTGGCGGACCTGGGTATGATGTCAGACATATTTGCTCAATCATTTCTTCAAATAATACTATTTGTAGGAGGAGTTGTTTTGGGGCTTTTGGCTCCGGCATTCTTACTTATCTATCTTGGATTGCGCCTTCTTTCAAATATTACGACTTTACCTAAAATAACTATTGTATCAGCTATTGTTGTTTCCTTTATCGGGTTTATCATGTTCGGTGCATCAGCAATCATGCATGAATCTCAATTTGAAAGTCAGTACGAATTAACCGAACCTTTGAAATTTGAAGCTTTGGCTGCCGATACCATATATATCGAGGTAGATGATACCTTTATAGCGAAACCAAATTTCAGTAATAAACTGACCGTAAACAGGGATAAATATTATATAAATGGAGTATATCTTAATATTACGAAAGCTAGAAATAGTTCAGAGCCAATATTAGAGCTTACCAAAATTTCCTATGGACCAAATAGAATAAATGCCCGTGACAATGCTGAACGAATCAATTACGGTATTTCAGGTGATTCCACTACCCTATTTATTCCAAACAATGTTGAATTAGATTTAAATACAAAATACAGAAAACAAAGGGTTGAGATTAAGTTATCACTACCAGTGGGTAAGACCATTTATTTAAATAACTCCCTGGATTACATTTACGGTGTTGAGCTTAATGGACGATATTGGCATCATCCTTCTTTAGGACACTACTATACCATGACTACTGATGGATTAAAATGCTTGGGTTGTACTAATGATTAGCAAAATGTGGGTTTTGCAATACACCTTATTTGGCCTTCTGGTTTGGTCAAATAAGGTGTAATACCAAATTAAACACAAAACATCGCATATATTTTGTTCAATTTTCCCAATATCTTTGTTAAAAATACTCGCTATAACAGGTGCTATATCTGTGTTTTTTGCCTTGATCTTGAAAAAATTAAATCAAAATATTTATATGCCATTTTATATTCAAATTGGTATAAAATATAAATACATAATGGAAAAAAAACAATTAGTTGGTTGTTGTGCATACTTATCTAAGCGCCATGGAATTGAGCTTTCCTTCTTAAGATGGATTTTTATAATTCTAGGTCTTTTTGGTATAGGAATTCTTATTTACATGACTATTTCAGTTATATTTATAAAAAATAAATGGATTTTACAGCATGTGGAGAAAAGCAATCCCAATCCTATTTAATTTATATATTCTATTCCTTCCTACTACCCATTTCGGTCAAAACAATACAATCGCTAAGGATTCTATTCATATTGAATTTAGAATTTCAACTGCAAGAGATAGTCTATTTTTTGAAGAAGTATTTCTCCTAAATGTTACGGATAGAAAAGACTTTTTAATATTTAACTATCGTACCAAATCAGCTAATTCTTTCGGCTTCGTTGGTGATCAGGAATGTTACCTCTCTTCGCTTACATTTGATGGTGTAAATCAATCCATTGCTTCAAATTCTTTTCATGCAATCCCACTACCTACCAAAGTTGAGAAAATTGGTATTAGCGGATATTATCTAATTAATTCAGAGAAACAAATTATTCAATTATCACAAAATCACATACCAAAATTAGGTGATTTTGATAATCGCGCTGGTGCTCTTTTGGATTATCTATCTTATCAATTACCTAGTGAGGATGAGATTCATCTAACGATAAATTGTCCGGATAATTACCGAATAAATGGACTGCCAATTGAATTGGACAATTCCTATGAGTTTAGAGGTTTTAAAGAAGGTTCATTTTTTATATATCCAGAAGGAAATGACTTTAGAACCTATGTTCAGATTGGAGAAATCCAATATTCAATTCATATAATTGGTAAAAAGCAAGCTATCACTCCTTTTAAATTTGAACAATTACAAAAGTTAGTGTTATGGATGGACGAACATTATGGACAACCGTCAGATCGTAGAATTGTACTTAGCTTAAAAGATTTTAATCAAGCTGTATTAAATGAAAATGGATTTAAGTATTATTATAAATACCTCAATTTTAAGCTAATTGAAGCCTTATCCAAACATTGGATACAATCTATAGAATTTGCTAACCCAAATGATCTTTCCTGGTTTAGAAACGGCTTTATTAGGTACAATCAATTATTGTTTCTTGAGGAATTTAATTTAGATACCCACTTTTTATATCCGAATGAATCTCATCCCATATCCAAATTCTTGGACCTCCAAGATTTAGATTTTAAAACTATTTTGTTTTATGAATACTGGATGAATGCAAAAATTAGAAAGGATATAGCCCTACAAAATTCAATAAACGAATTCAGTAAATTAAATTACAAATCACTTAGCTATAGCAAATCTGCATTGTTGCTAAAACATTTATCATCTTATAATTCAAAGCAATCTTATGATGAACTTATTAAGGAAAGTATCCAACATCCTTTTCCTGTAGATGTAGAAAAATTATTCCATAGTCATTTTGGATCAGAGAATGATTGGTTTTATAATTCGATTCAATTGAAACCCACTTATGATGATTATTTTATTTCTAGTTCCTCTCTTTTAAATGATTCATTACATATAACAATCAATAATAAGGGCGAAGGTCAATTACCGGTTAAGCTAAAATTTATTGGTGATAATAAATCAAAAGAAATATGGATAAATCCATTTAGCAAGAGGTATCATTTAACATTGAAAGATGAGGGTTGGAACTCTATTCAAATAGACCCTGAAAGGACACTAATCGAATTAAACAAAAGAAACAACACACATAGAATAAATGCCCTAAAAGCAATACAGAATATTGGAAATATTCGAATTCAGCCCTTGCTAAGTTTGTTTCATTTAAAAAATCGACAAATTTTTATTTTCCCATCCTTCCGGTGGAATAATTATGATAAATCAATACTTGGTATTTCGATAAATAATAGGACTTTCCCATTGGCAAACACCCAGTATAGAATTATTCCTGAACTTAGTACTTCCACGGGTAAATTGATTGGGAATTTCGGTTTTAAATCAAATTACTACCCTAATTCCGGACTGTTCCAACGACTTGAGTTCTCCACTTTTTATAAAAAGAATCACTATGATTTTAACTTGGAAATTGAGCGCTATTCGGGGAATGTCAAATTTTTCCTTCCAAAAAAACATGCCGCGGATGCAAGGTTACGCTATATCAATTTGAAAAATGTACGTATTTCTGCTGAAAATTCACCGGAATTGAATGTACAGCAACCCGAAAATTACAGTGTGTATTCGTTTGCCTATCATTTGCAAAATAGAAAGACAAAATTGCCCTATTTACTGAAAGCAGAAATGCAATACAGTGCGTCCTTTCTGAAATATCAAGCAGATTACCGGTTTAAATTTAAAACCTATGGCCCCAGGACCAATAACAGTGTTCGATTTTATATAGGTAAGTTATTTGACCAAAAGCAATCAAATGATCAAGTGCCCTACTATTCAATAGGATTAAGTAATTCTAATGATTATCTTTTTGAAAACCTGTTACTTGGTAGGTCCGACAACTCTGGTATTTGGAGTAGACAGTTTTTTGTTAGTGACGGAGGTTTTAAAACACAGATGGATACTAAAATCAGTGATTTTTTGATAAGTTCAAATCTTCAATTGAATATTTGGAAAAACATTGGAATATATGCTGATTTTGGATTTGTAGATGGAATAAAGCAGCCTTTTCTTTGGGATAGTGGATTTAAACTGCAATTGGTAGATGAGTTTTTAGAATTATTTATGCCCATAAAAAGTTCGGAACGTGTAGAGTTGACACAAGATCATTACTTCAGTAATATCCGATTTATTCTGAATTTGGATGTGGATGATATGGTAGCTAAGTTTAGATCGAGTTTCTAAACCATTAGAATCTCTTAAATTCTCTTGAAAAAGATGGAAACTATCTTTTTTAGCGGCAAATTAAATTTTTATCTTTGGCGACTATTGGAATGTACCATTGAATTGGTTGATTTTCCAATTAGTTGAACTTATCAATGGATAAGGGAGACATTTACTATAAAAACTGAAATCGATCCTATGAAATTTCATCTGGAAAAAAGCGATCCTTTATCGAAAGCCCGTGCTGGTTCTTTGACTACTGCACATGGAGAAATAAAAACACCTATTTTTATGCCAGTGGGTACTGCTGGTACGGTAAAGGGAGTTCATCAGCATGAATTAAAAAACGATACTAAAGCCCAGATTATTTTGGGTAATACCTATCATTTATACCTTAGACCAAAATTGCCTGTAATTCAAAATGCCGGTGGTCTTCATAAGTTTATTAACTGGGATCTTCCGTTGTTAACCGATAGTGGTGGATATCAGGTATATTCTCTTGGACATAACAGAAAAATTCGTGAAGAGGGTGTGACTTTCAAATCGCATATTGATGGATCGGAACATGTATTTACCCCTGAATATGCTATGGATATTCAACGAGTTATCGGGGCAGATATTATTATGGCATTTGATGAATGTACACCTTATCCTTGTGACTATAGGTATGCGAAAAGGTCGATGCAAATGACACATAGATGGCTAAAGCGTTGTTGCGACCGATTTGATGAAACAGAAGGCTTGTATGGTTATAATCAAACCCTATTCCCGATAGTTCAAGGTAGTACTTATAAAAACTTAAGAAGAGAATCTGCAGAAGCGATTGCCTCTTTTGAGCGTGAAGGAAATGCAATAGGTGGATTGTCTGTTGGAGAACCGGCAGAAGAGATGTATGCAATGACTGAAGTTGTGACTGAAGTTTTACCCTGGGATAAGCCAAGGTATCTAATGGGGGTTGGTACACCTATCAATATTCTTGAAAATATTGCTCTAGGAATTGATATGTTTGATTGTGTAATGCCAACTAGAAATGCTAGAAATGGGCAGCTGTTTACTTCCGAAGGTATTATCAATATCAAAAATAAGAAGTGGGAAGATGATTATTCTGCTTTAGATCCAAATGGGACCTCTTATGTTGATAGCGCTTATTCTAAGGCCTATGTGAAACATCTCTTCAAAGCAAATGAATTGCTGGGGAAACAAATTGCTACATTGCACAATATTCGCTTTTATCTTTGGTTAGTAGAAGAAGCTAGAAACCATATTTTAGCGGGAGATTTTTACGATTGGAAAAATCAAATGGTTAAAAAACTAGGTCAAAAACTCTAATTTGAAGATACTAGATAAATATATCCTTAAAAAGTTCTTAGTTACTTTTACTTTTGCCATCACTATGATTCTTATCATTAGTGTGGTATTTGATGTGGTAGAGAAGATTGATGATTTTTACGAGAATAGCCCGCCATTTTGGGATGTTATTTTCGTGTATTACAAAAATTTCATATTGAAATATGGGATCATGTTGAGCTCATTTTTCACCTTTATTTCGGTTATATTTTTCACTTCTTCATTGGCTGGTAAATCTGAAATTGTACCTGTTTTTTGTTCTGGAGTAAGTTTACGTAGGTTACTTCTACCCTATTTAATTGGAGCATCCTTAATAACAGGTCTCACCTTTGTGGGATTGCAGTGGTATTTACCAAATACTTCTAAATCTGCTTTAGATTTTGAATTAAGGTATTTGAGAAATAAAAAACCTTCCAGATTTTACACCATACATAGACAATTGAAACCCAATCATTTTATATTCTTCAAAAGTTACAATACCAAAAAATTTACGGGAAACCATTTCACCTACGAGATTTTCAAGGATAATCAATTAGAAGAAAAACTTTTTGCTTCAAGAATCCACTGGAATGCAGACTCTACTAAATGGGAGTTAAATAATTGGTATATCAGGAGTTATACTGAAAGTGGAGAAGTATTAACTAATGGGAAAAGTAAGTTCCTGGATCTAGGCTTAAATCCTAAAGATATCATCCATAAAGTTCAAAGTGCAACCCTAATGGACTACCAGGAGTTGAGTAGCTTTATTGAAAGGGAAAAATTCAGAGGATCACAGAATGTTCAATTTTATGAAATTGAATTTTATCAACGTGGTGCATTTGCCTTTTCAAATATCATTCTTACCATTATTGCCGTATGTTTATCGGCACGAAAGACAAGAGGTGGTATTGGAATAAATCTAGCTTTAGGTCTTGGCTTTATCATGATCTATGTAATGATGAGTCGGGTGGGAATTACCTTTGCTCAATATTCAGATTTCAACCCTATTTTGGCAACTTGGCTTCCCAATATACTATATGGAATAGCCACGGTCTACTTCTTTAAAAAGGCACAACAATAATTCTATCATTTACAGCATAAAAAAAAAGGGAGTATGAACTCCCTTTTTTAACTAATTCTTATAAGCCAAGGTCATTTCTCTTTTTCCAGGAGGTCCAGGTACATTTTCAACCCTGAAACCTAAAGACTTTAACCTTCTCTTGATAATCCCTTTTGCACAGTAAGTAGTAAGAAAACCGTCTGATTTTAGACAATCATACATTTTCTTAAAAACAGCATCACTCCACATTTCCGGTTGCTTTTCCGGTGCAAAAGCATCGAAATATATTAAATCAAATTGTTCTTTGGTTTCCCAATCAAGAACACTTTTCTCCATTTTTTTTAATTGAAAACAGGAATTAATTTCCCGGTATTCTTCCCAATCAACCTGGTGAATTTGATGGAATATTTCTGTGTACGAAGTTTCTTTCTCTTTACAGTGCGATGCAAAATTTAATTTGCCAATAATTTCTTTGGAAAGCGGATACTTTTCCAAACTGCAATACTTCACCTTTATGTTTGAATCCAATGCCTCCTTGGCAGTTAACATAGTATTCAAACCAGTACCAAACCCTATTTCCAGAATGGAAATTGATGATTTCCCAATCGTTTTCTTAAATCCCATTTCAATGAAAACATGCATTGCTTCATTCCAGGCACCATGAGTTGAATGGTAATTTTCGTTGAGTTCAGGTACAAAAAGAGAGTGAGAACCGTCGTCGGTTATTATAATTTTCTTTTCCATGAATTAGTCGTGGATAAAACCATCTCCTTATTTAGCATGATCGTGTCCTTCATGATTGTCATGGCTATGCTCTTTGCGCGTATCATGGTCATGTCCCTTATGACTGTCATCGCTATGCCTTTTGAGCGTATCTTGGTCATGGCTATCATGGTCATGACCTTCATGTGCATCATGATCATGTTCTTTGTGTGTATCGTGGTCATGACCTTCATGACTATTCTCTTTGTGAGCATCGTGATCATGTCCTGCATGACTTTCATGGTCGTGCTTATGATTTGATGTACTTGTGCTATCACCACATGCAAATAGGGCAAATGTACATGCTGCTACAATTATTTTTTTCATGGTGTAAAATTTTTTGGATAGATTAAAAACTATAGAATAATCATTTATTGTAAGCTGTTATACTCTATATTTTTGTTAATTTCATCAACAAATTTAATCATTTTAAAATGGCATCAAAAAGTATTTTGAAAAAGCGATCTATGGATTTTCTGGAATCCTATCTCAATAATTACTCCCCGACTGGATTTGAAACAGAAGGTCAAAAGTTATGGTTAGATTATATTAAGCCATATATAGATACCTATACTGTAGATACCTATGGTACCGTGGTTGGAATTATAAACCCTGAAGCTGAATATAAAGTTGTTATAGAAGCGCATGCAGATGAAATTTCCTGGTTCGTCCACTATATTACAAAAGAAGGATTTATCTATCTAAGAAGAAATGGAGGTTCAGATCATCAAATTGCACCTTCAAAAAGAGTGGTTATACATACAGATAAAGGACAGGTTCCTGCGTTTTTCGGTTGGCCGGCTATTCATACACGTGTTGGGGATAAAACTGAAAAAGCACCGACCCTGGATAATATCTTTTTAGATTGTGGTGCCAGTTCAGAAAAGGAAGTTGAGAAAATGGGGATCCACGTAGGCTGTGTAGTCACGTATGAAGACCCATTTATGATATTAAATAAAAAGCTTTTTGTTGGACGAGCTTTGGATAATCGTATTGGTGGTTTTATGATTGCTGAAGTTGCTCGACTTCTACATGAGCAAAAGATCAAACTACCCTTCGGTTTATATATTGTGAATGCCGTTCAGGAAGAAGTAGGATTACGCGGTGCTCAAATGATTGCCGAAACCATTAAGCCGAATGTTGCCATTGTTACAGATGTTTGTCATGATACCCATACTCCTATGATCGACAAAATAAAACAAGGTAGTCTTCAAATATCTAAAGGACCCGTTTTGAGTTATGGACCTTCGGTACAAAACAACTTGCTAAAGCTGATTATGGATACTGCCAAAGAGAAGAAAATAAGCTTCCAGAGATTGGCTGCAAGTAGAGCTACAGGAACAGATACAGATGCCTTTGCATTTTCAAATGGTGGAGTTGCCTCCGCCTTAATATCCCTTCCACTTAGGTATATGCATACAACCGTGGAAACCGCGCATAAACAGGATGTTGAGGACTGTATCAAGCTTTTGCTTGAAACACTTCAGAAAATAGAAAACAATCACGATTTCAGATATTTTTCTTAAATTTAAAAAGCCACTTGTAAATAAGTGGTTTTTTTTTATGCTTAATAAATGTGATCATGAAATTAATTTACTTTTTAATTGGAATATTAATGTTTACCTCATCCTGTCGGAATTATTATTATATTCCCAATACCCCAAATGTTTCATTACCTGAAAAAAAGGGAGATGTTGAGATTAGAGTTGGGCTAAGTGAAGGTGTTGATATTCAAGCTTCCTACTCTCCAGCCAATAATATTGGTATAATGTTCAATCATAATTATTACGAACTTGAAAATGATAATATAGGATCTGAGATAGGTAGAACTTCAGAAATAGGGTTAGGACTGTATGGGACATCTACAAGTAAATTTTTTAGATATTCCATTTTTGGTGGGTTAGGAAAACATATTTACGATGGTCGGTACAGGTCTGTAACTAATTTTTCTGACTTGGAAGCGAATAAAAGTTTCATTCAATTGAACCTTGGTGTTAAAGGGAAATTTATGGAATATGCTCTTTTTTATAGAATTTCAAATTTGCATTATACTAAGGTAATATATGAGGTGGATGAAGAATTGAATCAAGGAGATAGAATGTATCTTGATACTTTAGCCACAAAACGTGATATCGGTTATTTAACCGTTGGTATGATGCTGGGTTTCGGGTTTGAAAAATTTAAGTTACAATTTTCAGGTTCTATAAAAGGAAGAACAACAAAAATGCCTTCGATGGATAGTAGTGCGTTATTTCCGTATAGATTAGGTATACTTTTATCCTACAATTTCAATACTAAAGACCTATTCAAACAGGCTAAACCAAAGCGATCTAATGAGAGTATATGGGCTAATTAAACAGCTAATTTGATTAAAAGGAAAGATATTTTTCGTAATTTCCTTAAAGTCTTAAATTGAATTGATATGAACTGGCTAACCCCCTTATTTCTAATTCCAATTATCTGCGGCCCAATTTTTATTTTGGCAGGGGTTGTCATGCTCAAGTTTCCACCAAAAGATATCAACGCATTGTATGGGTATAGGACTAAATCATCCATGGTGTCAAAAGAAAGATGGGATTTTGCACAAAGGTTTGGAGCGAATCAACTTATCAAATGGGGTATAATAATGATCTTAACTAGTGGCCTTGGATTAATTATCCAAATTCCGGAAATGGTAGCACTTATTTTTGCTTTAGGTCTACTAATTATTTTATCCATTTTCCCGATTGTGTTAACAGAAAAAGCCATCAAGAAGAAATTTAAGAATCATGGAGATTAAGATAGTTATCAATCCCTAAATTTCAGTTGTATGGAAACACCAAAATCAGCCGATTTACAACCTAAAAAGGTAGAATTATCAGAGGGAAAAAGGTACCTGTGGTGTTCCTGTGGAGCTTCAAAGAAACAACCCTATTGTGATGATTCACATAAAGGAAGTCCCTTTTTACCGAAAGTCTTTAAAGCTGAAGAATCTGGTGAAGCCTGGTTATGCATGTGTAAAAAAACGAAGAATCCACCTTTCTGTGACGGAACCCATAATACGATTAAAAAAAGTAAAAAAATAAAGGAATACCACTATACCAATGGAGAAATTACGATCGTCTGGAAACCAAGTTTCTGTATTCATAGTGGGAACTGTATTAGGTCACTTCCTACTGTTTATAAACCTGGAGAAAGGCGATGGATTAATATTGAAAATGCTACCACAGCTGAAATATTAAAACAAATGAAGACCTGCCCTTCCGGAGCTTTAAGTTATTTCATGAATGAGGATAAGAAGGATAAATAGACTCCATGGAGTAAAATTTCATAATCGTTTAACTTAGCCTAACATTGTTTATCTTTTATTATCAATTGAAATAAGAATCATACCAGGCTTTAATATTTAATTTGTTAGGAATAAACTAAATTAAAGATGGTTAAGAAATTCATACTATCCTTTAGCTTTCTGTTTTGGTACAATTGTTTTGGACAAATAGAATTGTATGAAATCCAGGCAGTGGTTTTAGATTTGGAGCATCATCAACCTATTCTTGGTGTTTTTGTAATAGATAGTCTTGGCTTTGGAACTACTATTACAGATGAAGATGGACATTTTAATATTACCGTAGTTGATTCCTCAAGTCTAGTATTATCACATATTAGTTATCAAAAAAAAAGCATTTCCACTCAAGATCTTATTTTCCATAAATTGGATACCATTTTTCTTAAAACAAGTATTGAAGAATTAGATGAAATAGTTTTACAAAACGGTGATTATCAGAAATTCAAGCAAGATTTTTTGGCTTTAGAAAGAGATAGTTTTGAGATAAACATCCAAATCCCTGGCGTAAAACAATATAAAGGACCGATAAATTTAAAGCCAGGTGGAGATGGAGAGTCAGGAAGCTTAATACTGGGAGCAGTCTCTAATTTAATAAACCCAAATAAAAGAAAAAAAAATCGAGTTAAGCGTTGGATGAAAAAGATCAAAAAGCGACGCGAAAAGTAGCCATTTTGTTACCTTTGCACAAGTTGATTTTTATAGTAACAAGTATAGATCAAACGATTATTCCTAAAGGGGTTAAAAATTACGCATGAAACGATTCGACATACCGACCATCTACAAATCAGACTTTATTAAAAAAATAAAGGAAATCAGACAAAATGCTGATCCTAGAAAAAAGGATGTTTCACCAACAGAAATCAATTTTGGACCTGTGACTTTTGTAATTGCTCGCCATTTTGGATTTTGTTATGGTGTTGAAAATGCCATTGAGAGATCTTATAGAGCTATTCGGGAAAATCCGAATAAAAAGATTTATCTATTGAGTCAAATGATTCATAATCCTGATGTGAATAACGATTTACAGGCGCATGGAATTCAATTTATTATGAATACTGCTGGCGATCAACTTATTCCTTGGGACTCTATTCATGCAGAGGATATCGTCATTATTCCGGCATTCGGTACAACGGTTGAAATAAAACAATTACTTACCGATAAGGGAGTTGAAATTGATACCTACGATACTACTTGTCCTTTTGTTACTCGAGTGTGGAAACGTTCGGAACAATTGGGGAAAAAGAATTTCACTATAATCATTCATGGTAAGCACAATCACGAAGAAACACGTGCTACCTATTCACAAAGTATCCAAAATTCTCACGCATTAGTGATCCGAAATATGGAGGAAGCTGAATTTTTGTCAAAAGTGATTAAGAAAGAACAAAGTAGTGAAGATTTCTATCGCTATTTTGAAGGAAAGTATTCAGAAGGTTTTGATCCTGAGATTCATTTGGATAGAATTGGTGTTGTAAATCAAACTACAATGCTGGCCTCTGAGACATCAGCCATTTCTGAATTCCTTAAATTAAGCTGTAAAGAATATTACGGAGAAGAATCCTTTAAAAATCATATTGCAGAAACCAGAGATACACTTTGTTATGCAACGAATGAAAACCAGGATGCTACCTTTGGAATGTTGGAAAATAAAGCAGATTTAGCCATTGTTGTTGGGGGGTATAATAGTTCGAATACTTCTCATCTTGTTGAATTGTGTGAGGAGAAATTAAAGACCTATTTTATTTGTAATGCCTCGGAAATAAAATCGAAAAATGAAATTCATCATTTTGATTACCCTAATAAGCAGTTATTAGTTTCCATGGATTTTCTTGAAATGGAGCAAGCCCTAAAAATTATGATTAGTAGTGGTGCTTCATGTCCTGACACGGTTGTAGATACCGTTATTGAAAGAATATTGAGTTTTTATCCGGAAACCAAATCAATGACTGAGGTATTAAGTGAATTGGAAGACCAATATTAAAGTAGTATTACTATAAAGACATTTAGTTATGATTATTATTATAAAAAATATAAAATGCCTTGTACAGGTGTCCCAAGAGCAAAAGAACCTAAAGGTTGGCTCAGAGATGAGTGAACTTCCCATTATAGAAAATGCCTTTCTTGAAATTGAAGATGAAAGAATAAAATCCTTTGGTTCAATGGACGATTGGCAAGGTGTTGACGATTGGACCAAAACGGAAGTGTTAGATGCAGAAGGGAAAATGGTATTCCCAAGCTGGTGTGATAGCCATACCCATTTGGTATTTGCTGCAAGCAGAGAAGGTGAATTCGTTGACAGGATCAATGGTATGACTTATGAAGAAATCGCCTTAAAAGGTGGTGGAATCCTAAATTCAGCCGGTCGATTACATGATTTATCAGAAGATGAGCTTTTTAAAAGTTCTTCTGAAAGATTGATGAAGGTAATTAAGATGGGAACCGGAGCTATTGAAATGAAAAGTGGTTACGGCTTAACAGTGGAGGATGAAATTAAAATTCTACGTGTAGTTAAACGACTAAAGCAAAAGTTTCCAATCGAGATTAGGCCAACCTTTTTAGGAGCCCATGCTATTCCAAAAAAATACAAGGAGAATAGAACGGAGTATATTGATTTGATCATTAAAGAAATGCTGCCAATAATTGAAGAAGAATCTCTGGCTGATTTCATTGATGTGTTTTGCGAAACAAACTATTTTACTCCGGAGGAAACAGATCGTATCCTTAAGGCGGGGAAAGCAATTGGTTTAGTACCAAAAATTCATGTTAACCAATTTACCAGTATTGGAGGAATTCAAGTTGGTGTTGAGAATGATGCACTTTCTGTGGATCATCTAGAGGTTATGACAGCTGAAGATATAGAGGCTTTAAAAGGATCTAATACAATGCCTACGGTACTACCCTCCTGTTCATTCTTTTTAGGCATACCTTATGCTCCAGCAAAAGATTTGATTGCAGCTGATTTACCGGTTGCCTTAGCCACAGACTTTAATCCAGGTTCTACTCCATCAGGTAATATGAACTTTGTTATTTCATTGGCATGTATTAAAATGAAATTAACTCCAGAGCAAGCAATTAATGCCGCTACCATAAATGGTGCTTATGCTATGGGCTTGCAAAAGGAATGTGGTACTATTCAGGTGGGTAAACTAGCAAATTTCTTTATTACTAAAAAGATGCCTTCTTATGCCTACCTACCCTATAGTTTTGGAGAAAATCCTGTAGAACAAGTTTTCCTAAGAGGAAAGAAGATTAAATAAAGATTACAAAAAAAAAGAGCCTTTTCAATAATTGATAGGCTCTTTTTAATTATACTATTTAATTTTTTGAAAATCTCTTCCACTAGGCGCTTGAAAAATTTCTAAATCAAATTTTGGCGCTGCAGCGATTAAGTGATCAAAGATATCTGCTTGTATCATTTCATATTCGCCCCAATCGGTAGTATTTGTAAAACAATATACTTGTAAAGGTACACCTAATTCCGAAGCGGCTAATTGCATTACCATACGGGTTAAATCAGGACGTATATTAGGATGATTAGAGATATAAGCCTCAGTATACACCCTAAATATTCCTAAATTGGTCAAATGTCGCCCATTTACAAGAATATCTTTGTTGACACCATTTTCTATATTGTAAATGGCAATTTCTTCTCTCCTGCTTTTTAAATAAGGCTCCAACAAATGAATTTTCTGTAATTCATCCAAAAATTCATCATCACAATAATGAACAGAATCAATTTTAAAGGATAATGATCTTTTTATTCTTCTCCCCTCTGCTTCACTCATCCCTCTCCAGTTTTTGAATGAATCTGAAACCAAGGTATAGGTAGGAATAGTTGTGATGGTCTTATCCCAATTTTGAACCTTTACTGTGTTTAAGGTAATTTTTGTAACTGTACCATCCGCACCATATTTACCAAATGAAACCCAATCCCCTACCCTAACAAGGTCGTTCGCTGAAATCTGGATACTTGCCACGAAACCAAGTATGGTATCTTTAAAGATTAATAAAATGATTGCTGTAAGAGCTCCAAATGTTGTTAAAATAACAATAGGATCTTTTTCAAACAATTTTCCTACAATTAAAATACCAGCAAAAAAGTAAATAACAATTTTTACCAACTGGAAATAACTATCCGTTGGTTTGTCTTTCATAGACTCTATTTGATTTACATAGAATTTCATTACATTAATAATGGAAACAATAACTGTTAAGAATATATATATAATAAAGGCTTCTGTAAGACGATATACCATATTGACTAGGTAATCATAATTTTCAAAGACATATGGAGCGGAAAATTCAACAAATAAGGCGGGCATAATATGAGCCAGTCTATCAAATACTTTATGTTCCAAAAGTATATCGTCCCACTTTATTCGAGTTCTCTTAACCAGAGAGCTAATAAATTGAAGTAATATTTTTTTTGTTATAAAATCAATTATAAAACAAACCAGCACTAAGAGAAGAATGCTGATTAATAACAGAAAAGGTGAAGCCCATTCTTCTACTACTCCCCAACTTTCAATAATACCTAACAGGTACTTATTTATATTACTTGTTTGCATGGTAAGAATTTACAAAGGATTAAATAAATATAAAGTTATACCTTATAGTCAGAGGCAAAGAAAGTAAATATTTTTTTATTTTCTAATAGCATTACCACTCTAGGTTAAGGTGAGTTCTATTTGATGTACTTAAAAAAATGAGATCCTACTTGTATCACATAACAACCTTTTGATAAATGATTGGTAGGTATTTCAGTTCTGCCAACAAAGTTACTGTTAAAGACCCTTTTTCCCTGGATGGTAGAAACAGACATTGTTATACTATTTGGATGAATAGATTCTATAATGAGTTTATCGTTTTCGCTGTACCAGTTAAAATCAGATATAATTTCAGATTCTGTTAATCCAAGTGGAGCATGCGTATTTAATTCTGAAATGTACATTTTAAGATTTAATAAAAATGGGGTAAAACATTCCACGTGGGACAAATCAGGCGTAGGATTTTCAACCAAACTTATATCCGGTGCTCCTGCTAATAAAAATGCGTTATAGGTATTCAAGGTACTTGAGAACGGAACGTAGTCATCACTACTGCAATGATATAATGTTGTTTTAGTTATAGGAAACCAACCTGTATGTAAATCGTTACTTTTCAAATGTTGACGAATAATATGGTTGGTATCCGTTTGCATTGCCAGTAGATAAATTGGGTTTAATACATCAATTGGACTAATTGGAAAACTAACATCCTCTATAGTTAAAGAATCCGACTTGTCAAAAATTCTTGGTATTAAACTGTCCCAGGGACTAGTATAGACCTCATCATAATCAGTGTACAAATCGCCATACATATATTGATATCCCTCAATCAAAAATGGTAAAAAATATCCTTCAATAGGATTGCCCACCAAAATGCTATCTATAACAGGTCCCGACAAATGGTAAGGCCCAGCACCAGTAAAGGTTCCTTTGATATTATAATTTTCAGTATTGTTTTCTTGAATAAATTTTAGTGTAGCTAATGCCGCATGTGCCCCTTGCGAATATCCTCCGAGAATAATATCATTATTAAAAGAAATTCCAATATCATCTAAAAAAGTTGTTGTAGCTTTTAATAAATCAATGCCTGCATTTGCTTCAGTTTCAATATGCAGATAAGGATGTGGGATATCAATAGGACTATCACCATATCCAATATAATCCGGAGCCATTGCTATATTTCCTTCAACAGCAATCATTGCTAATGCCAAAGCTTCATTATCCAAATTAGATAGGTTCTCTTCATAAGGATGAGTACCTGCATCATAATGGAATATTGGGAATTCATAGCCTGGGCCTTTCGGTACAACGACTAATCCAGATGCTGCAATTATTGAGTCACCTAGTGGAGTGGTGGTTTCATAACCGATTTTATATAACTCAACTCCAAAATTTTGATCGACAAGAAAGGAAGGAACACCTATATCTGCAAGTAAATCCGGTATATCGGCTAATTCATATTCAGCTAATAGTTGATTATAAAGCAGTGTGCCAGGTTGCGCAAATAAGCAGAAATTGAGCAAACAGAAAAATTGTAAAAATCTATTTTTCATAATTGAAACTAAATAATTTTAATAATATAGGCTTGTTTGGACGAACAAATATATAAGAATAAAATGGTTAACTTATCGATCACCATTCCAAAATCATTTAATAATTTTTCAACTTTTCTAAACTGATATACCTAAATCTCTTTAATTTTGTGCCGAAGGATTTTCCCTGAGAAAAAAGGAATCCGGTGCAAATCCGGAGCTGTCGCGCAGCTGTAATTTTCAATTAAATTTTTATCAATATGCCACTGTTTTATATTAATGGGAAGGCGGTAAAAATGAAAAAAGCCAGAATACTTGACCTTCAAATTATTCAATTATATCCATTATGGGTATAAATAGTTATTTAACGTTTAAATTATAAACATGTTAGAAGAAAAAATTCAACAGTCTGAAACGCGTATTTTCAAGGCTGTATTTCCCAACACAACCAACCATTATGACACCCTTTTTGGAGGGGCCGCCTTGCAACTTATGGATGAAGTAGCTTTTATATCAGCGACAAGGTTTTGCAGAGATAGAGTGGTTACGGTATCATCAGATCGAGTTGACTTTACAAAACCAATTCCTTCCGGTACATTAATCGAATTAGTTGGGAAGGTAATTAGAGTTGGCAGAACAAGTATTCAGGTAAAAGTGGATTTATTTGTTGAAGAGATGTATGAGGAGTCGAGAGAAAAAGCTGTAAGTGGTATATTCACTATGGTTTGTGTAGATGAAAATAAAAAACCCAAAGCTATTTCATTATAATACCATTTGTTGCCAGGTACTAGAAAAAACCTGGCAGCACTTTTATAGATCGTAAGGTTTGCAAATAGCAGTAGAAAAGTAGAAGTTTGTAAAAAAAAATCTACAATGGCTAAGACAGGAAAATTATTTCTTATTCCAAATACTTTAGGTAATGTTGCTTTGAGCAGAGTTATTCCTTCATGGGTAATAGACCAGGTTAAAGAAATAAAGCATTTTATTGTAGAAAATCCGAAAGATGCAAGGGCATTTTTAAAAAAGGTTGAAAGCAATTTTGAGCAATCTGAATTTGTATTTTCTGTTTTAAATAAACACACCTCGAATGAAGAAAAGTACAACTTTCTAGATCCTATTGCAAAGGGCGAAAACATTGGAATTATTACTGATGCCGGATGTCCTGGAATTGCAGATCCTGGTGCAGAAATGGTAAAGCTTGCTCATGATAATAATTACCAGGTTGTCCCATTTGTAGGTCCGTCATCTATTTTATTGGCGCATATGGCAAGTGGAATGAATGGTCAAAGTTTTGCCTTCAATGGATACTTACCGATTGACAAAATGGATCGAAAGAAAAGATTAAAATCTTTAGAAAAGCAAAGTAGAGATTTTGATCAAGCGCAATCATTTATTGAAACGCCCTACCGAAATGTAAAAATGGTTGAGGAAATCCTTTCTACCTGCTCACCTTCTACTCAATTATGCATTGCATGTGATATTTCATTAGATACAGAATTTATCAAAACTATGCCCGTTAAAGCATGGAAGAAAAACTTGTTAAATACCCTACACAAAAGACCCTGTATCTTCATTATTCAAGCCTGATATACTTGTTCATATTTTTACATTTTACTGCTATAATTTCCCAGTGATTCTACTACACAATCTTTAACATAATTACCTGTTAATGGTCATTATAACTCCCTATATTTTCGTATCTTATTAAGTGATAGCAAGTTACTAATTTAATATATAGAAAAGATGGTAGCCCGATATTCAACCATATTTATTCGGGAAACAGATGAGTGGGTAAAAGTAAGAATTACCTCCAATGAGAAACCCGAAATAACTCAGAAGATACTTGAAAAATGGCAAGCAATTTTGGATCTAGCAGCCAAATTTATCGATGTTCCGGCAGGATTAATCATGCAATTGAATGAAGATAATATTAAGGTATTTTTAAGAAGTAGTTCCGAAGGTAATCCTTTTGAAAAAGGGGAAGAAGCCGATTTGAAACACGGTTTGTATTGTGAGACGGTTTGTGGTACCAAAAAAGAACTCATGATACCAAATGCGCTTAAAGATAGTTTATGGCTCGAAGACAACCCAGATTTATTAATTGATATGATTTCCTATTTAGGTGTTCCTATACGATGGCCTGATGGTGAGATTTTTGGTTCCTTCTGTGTTTTAGACAATAAGGAAAACAGTTACAGTGATATGTTTAGACAATACTTAATAAGTATCCGTGACAGTGTGGAAAAAGATCTTAATATATTGTATAAGAACATTGAAATTGAGAAAACGAAAAATGAGATAAAGCATGCTGAGAGTGTTAAAGACCAATTTTTATCCCTTTTCTATCATGATGTTTTTGGAAATTTAAACCAACTAAAAACAAATCTGGAACAATTGTATACTCACATAGACGAAATAGATAAAGATGAACTAAAAAGTCATTTGGCCAAGCTAAATGAAAAGACAAAACAGTCACACAAAATTTTAGAAAATGTACTGAAATGGTCAAAAGAAGATATATTAACGCTACCGGCAAAAGCTAGTATGGTAAATATTTCCAAATCTATTAGAGAAGTAATAGATTCTCAAGAACAGGCGATAGAACTAAAAAAATTGCAATTACATGAGTCAGTGCCAAAAGAGGAATTATTTGCACTTTTGGATAAAAACATGTTGGAAACCGCCTTGCGCAATATATTGGCCTTTATCATTACTTATACTAAAAATGATGGAATGGTTTGGGTGCGTGCAAATCAAGATAAGGATAACATTCTGATAGAAATAGAAGATAATGGACCAGGCTTTCCAAAGGGTGCTTTGGATAAATTATTTAAACCAAAAGCGGCTATTATTAACTTGGAAAATAAATCTGAAGAAATTCCGGTTGTTGAGTTACTTGTAGCAAAGGAATTCCTGACTAATAACAGAGGTAAGCTCTCCGTTGAAAGTTTGGAGGGTAAAGGAACTAAGTTTAGTATTAGACTTAAATCCTCAAATTGACCTATAAACAGAACATTTAGTATTCCGCTTTTCTTTTAAGTTTTGCCAATGCCGTGTTATAGTGTTCAACCTGTTCACTGATGGCTTCGGCTGATTGTGGGCCTGATTCAGAATACCTTAAAACTAACTTCACAGAAGTATTGTTACCATTGGTTGTAAGGGTCCATCTTTCAGTACACAAGTAACTGGCATTATCTGGATCCCAACTAAATCTCAATTCTTCATTTAATACAAATTTAGTGAGGATGAGGGTTCCTTTATCTCCATAGTCTTCTAATTGACTATTTACACCAACTTTATCAAAGACCCTTGCTCCATCTAAATATCTATACCCCATTATTTTACAGAATTCATCGACATTTGTCAATATTGACCAAATAGCTGCTTTGTCAGCTTCAATAACTATTTCACCGGTGAATTCTTGAGCGCCAATCTTTGTATTTTCCACCTGTGCAAAAACCATGGTTACACAAGTCATACAAAGCATAACAAGTACACCTTTTATATTGAACGTTTTCATAATACAATTTTTAATTAATTATAATAAATACAGATCAACCATCAATGAATATCTCAATTTTTAAACCGATATTCATTGACGAATGACCACAATGATCAAGTTTAGTCTTATGATTAAGACAGCTCTTATTTTGTGCTCAAATAAGCACCCACTTCATGTAATTCTTTGAGAAATCTTTCCTTATCATAATTCAGACCGTTGAGATAAGAACTCCAACCGGCACCAAATTTCGCCAACAATACTGCTTCCTTGATTTCTTCATCAGTTGCTCCATGTAATCTTGCCACCCCGGAATGAAAATTAGTACAATACCAACATTGACGTGCAGCTGCAGTAGCAACGCCAATTAATTCTCTATATTTTGGGGGTATGGCTGAATTATCTGAAAGAACAGATCTTTTGAATAAATCCCATTCTTGTTCTAAGATTTCATCAGGAAATTCCTGAAAAAAACCAGGAACCTGACCAAGAGCTTCTGTTATTTCAGCATTTATTTCACTTCTAGACATAACCAATAATAATTAATATTAATAATTCAATGAAAAACAAATCCTAACAATTAATTCAATTTAATACAATTTCAACCTAGTTTTTGAATTATTTAAAAGTAATCAATATAAGTGTGATTTCATAAAAATACCAAGTATAATTGATTGAATTACAGACGGATAACTAAAAGTCGTGCGGTGATGAAAATTGAGTAACTCGATTGTCCTATTATTAAATTTTAAGAGAATACAAAAGATGTAGAGCATGGAAATATTTCTATTTATTACAGTGGTTGTCTAGATTTCTACCATTCTATAAATAATTAAATGAAATTCAATTTTTGTTAAACTCAATCATTCGTGTAACGATTGGCTAAAAAAAGGATTATAACCAATTAAATTTACTACAGTAATATGAGTATAATAGAAATATTGTGTTAAATTTATCTTTAGTTAATAAATAAAATAATTTACAGGTAATAACCATTAGATCTGACTTCCCCTCTATGAATATTCACAAACCTACTTACGAAGAGCTTCAACAAAATATTGCTATATTGAATCAAAAGATTTCCAGGTATCAAGAGTTAGAACATATTGGGGAAATTGGACTTTGGAATATAGATTTATCAAACAAAATTTGGTCTTGTACGCAAACAACATATACTATTCTTGGTATAAATCCACAGGATACTCCACTTAGTTTAAAGGTATTATTAGCCAAGGTTTCAGCCTGCGATAAAGACTTGGTAAATTCATCCTATACGAATTCAATTAGTAATGTTACTTCTCATGAGATTCAATACGAAATAGAGGATTTAAATGGAGATAAGAGATATCTTAAAGACTCTTGTAGGGTGGAATTTTGTGGTGTCACAAATACCTTTTATTTAAAAGGAGTTATTCATGATGTTACAAATGAAATTAGGGCCAAAAAGGAAACTGAATTTTATTTCAACACCTTAAGTACTAGCAGTAATATATTATGTATTACCAGAGAATTAGGAGAAATTACTAAACTTTCCACTTACTTTGGTACACTTTTTAATAAAACAGAAAATGAATATATTGGAAAATCCTTCTTTTCACTATTCAAGAATAAAGTATCGAAAATACAAAAAGAGAGAATTCAAAAGAAACTGGAAAAAAATGGGAAGTATTCTGGTGAATTTGAATTTATCACTGCTGAAGGAAATAAACGTTTAATAAAAATAAAAATAGTTTTAAATCCTGGTAATAAGAATAATAAAAATTGGATTATTTACGGGAAAGATATTACCCGGAAAAAGGAAGAATCCATTAGAAACAATCGATATATTGATTTAATTAAAAATACACAGAAGATAACACATATCGGAGGATGGGAATTGGATTTGGTAACAATGGAACCCTTTTTCACCAAAGAACTTTTCAACATATACGATTTACCAGGGCCAGATGTTCCTCCAGCAGAGGAAGGAATAACCTATTATGAAGAAGAACATAGACCTTTACTGATTCAAGCTATTAATGATGCTATTGAAAAAAATAAACCCTACGATTTAGAGCTTAAATTTATATCTAAAAAAGGAAATAAGAAATGGGTTCGTACCATGGGTATGGTTGAACACAAAGATGGAGTTCCAATTAAACTGATTGGTATTTTACAGGATATCACTAAAAGGAAAAAAATGGAACTCAAAGTTTTAAGAAATAACCAAGAATACATTTTGTTAACCGAAGGTTATAAAAAGCAAAATAATGCTTTAAAAGATGCTAAGGACAAGGCTATTTATAATGATAACTTAAAAACGAAATTCCTGGCAAATTTATCTCATGAAATTCGAACACCTTTAAATGGTATAGTCGGTTTCTCAAGGCTGCTACAATCGGAAAAAATAGAGGGAAATGAGAGACGAAAATTTCAAAACATCGTTCTCAAAAGTGGCGAACAATTACATAAAACCCTGGATGAGATTTTGGAAATTTCAAAATTTGATTCCAAACAATTGAAAGTTAATTTGGAGGACTTTCAATTAAAGGAACTCTTTTCTGAACTTTTCGAAGTATTTAATCTTCAAGCCAAAGAAAAAAATCTAAGATTATTCATAAATGCGGCTCTAAATGAGGAGACTAGCTTTATAAAAACAGATAGGACTAGATTGTATAGAATTATTTCTAATCTAATTCAAAATGCTATAAAATTCACTTCAGAAGGGACTGTAGAGATGGGTTATAGTTTAGAATCTGAAAATATACATATTTATGTAAAAGATTCCGGTGTAGGAATCAGTTCTGGAATGATGAGTAAAATCTTTAATCGATTTACTCAGGAAGAGGAAAGTTTATCCAGAAAATATAATGGATTAGGTTTGGGATTGTCTATTGTTAAAGATAATGCAGATTTACTAAAAGCTACTGTAGAAGTTAAATCTAAAAAAGGGTTTGGCTCTACCTTCATATTAAAATTGCCCTATCAAAAAGGATCTATATCAACCAAAAAATCGTTGAAGGATGAAAGGGTTTTGGTTAAGACTGAAGAAATTTACAATATTCTAATTGCAGAGGATGTTGAAATGAATTTCATGTTACTTCAGATGCTGCTAACTAAGCTAAATATAAAATTGAACATTACCAGAGCAAAGAATGGTATCGAAGCAATAAATCATTTTAATAGTGAACAAGACTTTAATCTTATTCTGATGGATATCGAAATGCCCTTAATGGATGGGTTTAAGGCTACCGAAATCATCAGACAAAACAATACAGAAATCCCAATAATTGCACAAACTGCTCATGTCCAGGTAGAAAATTATGTTTCTAAAGAAAATGGCTTTACTGATTTTATAACTAAGCCGATAGAGGAAAAAAGTCTTTTAAGTTTATTGAAATACTATCTGGATATTGAGAATTCTTAAAAAATACAACATAATGCATTGAAATTGAGCAATTTACACTGTTTAAGCATCCCTTTTACAGTGTTTTTGTAGAACTTTGTCTATTATGGCAACAGGAGTAGCTTCTTCAAAAAGATATAAGAATTGTCAAAGTTGTGGTATACCCTTAAAGAATGATATTCACCAGGGAGGGACAAATTTTGATGGCAGTAAAAGCAATAAATATTGTAGCTGCTGTTATGAAAATGGAACATTCAAGCAGGAGGATATTAGGGTTGATGAAATGCAAAGTTTCATAAAATCGAGAATGAAACAAATGGGATTTCCCGGCTTTTTGGCAGGGCTTTTTACTAAAAGGATTCCAAAACTAGAAAGGTGGAAAAATGATGAGCAAGCTTAAGCCTACTCACCATTATTTTGGAATTGTTAAATTAGTTTATTTGTACTTTAAATTTAGGAAAGTACAAGTCCTCTTTTTGTTCTATTTGTAGGTCCAGTTCACTGAACTTTTTCTTTAATTTTATGGAGAATGAGTGAATATCTTCTAGACTTTTTGGCTTTGAAAAGTCTATTTTCTTACCATTCAATTCAAGAATATAATCACCAACAGAAATTCCGTTTTGATCGCCAGAGGCACCTTCTTCTACCCTATAGATATATGCTTTTCCTTCCTTTTCCAAAATTTGAATTCCTAAACGAGATTCAAGTGAATTTGGATTTCTTTCCTTGTTGAGTGCCCATCCTCTTAAATGAAATGCATACTGAAGATTTTCCAAATAGTCTTCTGTGCCATAAATATGTTGTTCAAAAATCTCTTTAACTTTTTGACCACCATATTGAATGAAAAGATCCTTTATATATTCTTCTGTATATCCATTTTCTATTATGGCTGGATTATCGTACATCTTTTTTACAACTGAATGTAAAGAGTTCTTACCGTTTGAGACATCTCTAATAATAGTATCAATCATAAACATACACAGTGCACCATCGTGATAAATAGAGACCTTTCTTCCAGGTATTCCCAAAACATATCCATCTAACCATGTGTCATAACTAGAATCTGAAATAGATAAATGTTTTCGGCCTTCATTATAAAAATGTTTTTCAAGCCATACTTCAAAAGAGTGCTGGAAGTGTTTATTCGTGTACACACCAGATTCCCAAAGACACAAGTCCCCCATATAGGTAGTCAAACCTTCATAAATATATCCTAGTTTCGAATAATTTTCTTCACAATAGTTATATGGTTTCATATCTGAAGGACGAATGGCCTTAATATTCCACGCATGATACAACTCATGGGAAGAGACACCCAAAAATTCCTCGTATAATTCGGCATTGAAAACCTCTTTATCCGGGCCTAAAGTAATGACCGTTGAAGCAGTATGTTCTACCCCATGATAGGACTTAAAAGGTGTAATTTGATATAAAAAATGATACTCACCTACTGGTAAAGTGTCGAATTGTTCTATTTGATATCTAGAAAATTTTTCAAAATCACTGACCACCTTTTCTTCATCACCAGTAACTAATCCCTGAAACCAGATATAAAAAGAATACTCCCCTACTTGATAAGTCCATTTTTTAAGTTCTGGAGATGCTATAAATGGAGATTCAACCAGTTCATCAAAATTATTAATGGTAAACGTTCTATGCCCAGTTTCCTTTAATGCAATGGCAATCTGATAATTGTCTGGGACATCAATTTTTAAGATAGATTCTTCATCTTCCCTACCAACTATAAAAGGGCAGCAATTAATTGGGTTAACATACAATTGAAATTCATCCAGATAGGTGGATCCAGCATTTAATTCATTCGCATAGTATTGATATTTCACATGTAAAGCATCCGTACTTCCGCATGCAATTAACCATCTATCCTTATTAACTTTTTGAAAATGAAGACTGTTCTTGTTTTCATCAAAGGCTTCAAAATTTCTAATATTCTTTGCAAAGTTTCCCAATTCATATCTTCCTGGTCTCCAAGTTGGCAATTGTAGGGTAATTTCATTTTGATTGGAGGCATCAATGGTTAATTCGACCGTTATAAAATGACGATGGGGGTTTTGATAAGAAATCTGGTAATGCATATAATATATTTATAGAGCTAGCTTTAGATTTTGAGCAATCTAAACAATTTTTAACAAGAAATAATGCCCATTCATCTCATTCTGCACAAAAAGAATGACCGATATCTGAGTCAATTCAAAATTATAGAATAAATTTGCAAAAAATACTTCAGATCTATGAAAAAGTCGCACATCGCTTTAATCATTTTCAGTGTTCTGGTTATAGGTGCACTGGTTAGTAATTTATCCAATACAAGTACCTATGTCAGCTTTATAAAAGCTGAACAAAACATGGGAAAACAATTTACCATTATTGGATATCTTGTTAAGGACAAAGCAATAGATTACAATCCTCAAAAAGATTTACTTTCTTTTTATGCCATAGATGAGGATAAAAATGAGCGATTGGTTCAGATTTATCAATCTAAACCTCAAGATTTCGAAAAGTCTGAAAAGATCACCATGACAGGCTTTGCTACAGATAGTAATTTTGTTGCAAATACTTTATTGCTAAAGTGCCCATCTAAATATGAAGAGCAACAAAAAATTGAAGCAGTAAAATAAAAAAGGTCTATGAATTTCATTGGTGAACATCTATTACCTGGACAAATTGGTCAATTTTCTATTTACCTGGCATTTGTTACAGCCCTACTCAGTTCGTTTTCATATTTTAAATCGATAAAGTCTGAAGATCAATCCTGGATTAAAATTGCACGTACCTCATTTGTATTACATGCACTTTCGATTATTATAATAGTTGGATCCATGGCTTTTATGATATTCAATCAATATTTTGAATATCAATATGTATGGAAACATTCCTCAAAAGCCTTACCACTTGAGTTTATCATCTCCTGTTTTTGGGAAGGGCAAGAAGGTAGTTTCCTATTATGGATCTTTTGGCATATCGTCCTTGGTATGATCCTATTATTTAAGCGATCCAAATGGGAAGCGCCGGTTTTAATGGTAGTTGCTTTAGTACAAGTATTTCTTGTCTCCATGGTAATGGGAATATATATTGGCGATTTCCAAATAGGTACCACCCCATTTATTTTAGTTAGAGAGCTTCCTGAATATATAAATATGCCATTTATGCAAATGCCGGATTATTTGAATAATCCACAATTTGCAGATGGTCGAGGATTAAATCCATTATTACAGAATTATTGGATGGTGATCCACCCTCCAATACTATTTTTAGGTTTCGCCCTTACCCTTATACCATTTGCTTATGCTCTTGGTGGTCTAATTATCGGAAAATACAAGTCATGGATCAAGCCTGCCATCCCTTGGGCATTTGCTGGAGTAATGATCTTAGGATTGGGAATCCTGCTAGGTGGAGTATGGGCATATGAATCATTGACCTTTGGAGGATTCTGGGCTTGGGATCCAGTTGAAAATTCATCCTTAGTCCCTTGGCTAATTTTGTTGGGTGCTGCGCATTTAATGCTGGTTCAAAAAAAGAAATACAACAACCTTATTAGTACTTATGTATTAACTCTAGGTGGGTTTATTTTTACTTTATACTCTACTTACTTAACAAGAAGTGGTGTCTTGGGAGACACATCTGTTCACGCTTTTGCAGGTGGTATGGAGCTGCAATTATTAATCTTTTTAGCTGTATTTACAGTTCTTCCCTTTTTATTATTAATACTCCGCAAGAAAAAATTCAATGTAAAGTATGTGGAAGATGATACCCTATCAAGAGAATTTTGGATTTTTATAGGAAGTCTGGTTCTAATTCTATCTTCACTTCAAATTACTTTTGAAACCTCTCTTCCAATATTCAATAAATTATTTGGACCAGATGGTGCTCTATTTACCTTATATGAAGTTAATAAGGCACCTGCTCTAGACAGATTGGCTATTTACAATTCATGGCAAGTACCCTTTGCAATTGTATTAACCCTAATTATAGGTGGAATTCAATTCATGTCCAATAAAAAGACGAAAGGAAAGAAATTTTTTAAAGCAATAAAATTCCCGATGATTCTTTCATTGGTTTTTACTGTTATCGCTGCATTTATTACTGAACTTGAAAGTCCATTATATATCCTATTGCTTTTCACTTCCATGTTTGCCATAGTAGGTAACTTCACTTATTGGAGAAGAGTTTTAGGATTTAACCTATATAAATCAGGTACTACCATAGCGCATATTGGATTCGGTTTAATCGTTTTGGGTGCCTTAATTTCAAATGCTAAAAAGGAAATCATTTCCCAGAATAAGACCTATATAGCAAAAAATGTCCCAAGTAATGAGAACATCTACCTTGAAGAAGGTGATACTGTTGCGATGGGAGATTACTTTGTGACATTCAATGGAATGAGGAAAGAAAAGGATTTATTCCTTTTCGATGTTGATTATTTTGAAAGAAATGAAGCTGGTGAATTAGAAAAATCATTCGAATTATCACCTTTTGTACGTGAAAATAAAATCATGGGGAATGCTGCAGAGCCTTCTACCAAACATTATTTCCACAAGGATATTTATTCCTATGTTGCATTTTTCCCAAAGAAGGTTAGTGAAAAGGATGAATATCTAAATGAAGCCTCAACAGATATTAGCCCGGGAGATTCTGTAATTTATAGTAATTACTTTGTCAAATTGGACAGCTTAGTTGTCCTATCCAATCTAAATGACATCCATTTGGATAAGGCGAATCTTGCCTTATCTGCTCATTTTACCATAACGGATATGACTGGTGCAAAGTATAAAACAGAAGCTTTTTATACCATAGTAGAAAATCAGATTCAACCCATACCAGGTTTTGTTGAACCTTTGGGCTTAAGAGTAACCTTTACCAATATAAAGGTAGATGAGCAAAAAGTTGAAATAAAGTTTGCTGAACACAAAAGTAAGGTGAAGGATTATATCATTATGCAAGCGATTGTATTTCCATATATTAATATCTTGTGGATTGGTATAATACTAATGTTTTTTGGTACCTTAATAGCCCTTACACAAAGAGTAAAGAAGCAATCTAAAGCATGAAAAAACCAAAGGTAGTTGTTATTGGTTCGGGGAAACTAGCCTACCAATTATTTCCTGCTCTTCAGCAAACTGAATTACTCGATTTTGTTCAAGTAATTAGTCCTAGACATCACACGGCAGCCAGTCTGGCTGCAACATTAAAGTGTGAAGTAATCTGTTCATTAGATGGAATAAATGAATCTGCTGATTTAATTTTTTTAGCTACCCCGGATTCGGAAATTAAAAACATTTCCCAACAATTATTTCAGCATAAGGGCGCTGTCATCCATTGTTCTGGATCGATTAGTTTGAGTGATATTCAGCATAAGGATAAAGCAGTATTTTACCCACTTCAAACTTTTACAAAAGATAAAAAAGTTGATTTTACGGAAGTTCCAATTTGTCTGGAATCCTCTTCTGAATCTTTAAATGAACTATTATATAAAGTAGCTAGCGCTATTTCTCAAAGAGTCAATTTTATAAATTCAGATCAAAGAAGGTATATTCATTTAGCTGCTATTTTTGCATGTAATTTTAGCAATTTGATGTACCAAATTTCCGAGGATGTTTTGAAAAGTAAAGATATTGACCCTAGTATACTTCATAACCTAATTAACGAAACCGCTGGTAAGGTTCAGTTTATGCCTGCCAAAGAAGCACAAACTGGTCCAGCCGTAAGAAGAGATACAAAAACAATAGATGTACATAGGGATATTTTAAAAGAATATCCGCAGAGTTTTTTGGAGATTTACCAATTACTTACGAAAGAAATACAACAGAACGATGAACGATAATTATAAGGCATTATTAGCAAAAATTAAAGTATTCATTTTTGATGTGGATGGTGTATTAACGGATGGTAAGGTATTACTTTTGCCAAGTGGTGAACAAGTTAGGCAGATGAATACCAGAGACGGATATGCCATAAGATTGGCTATGAAAAAAGGATATAAGGTTGCAATTATATCCGGTGGAAATTCAGATGCTGTTCGTTCTAGAATGAAATACCTAGGTGTATATGATATCTACCTCGGTTGTGATAATAAAATTGAAGCCTTAGATGATTTGATCTTTTCTTATGATCTGAAACAAGAAGAATTATTATTCATGGGTGACGATCTTCCTGATTGGGAGATAATGCAAAAAGTTGCATTACCGGCTTGTCCTCAAGATGCGGCTACTGAAATTAAAAACATTAGTAAATATATCTCACCAATAAAGGGCGGTCAGGGATGTGTTCGTGAAATTATTGAGCAATGTCTTAAAATTCAAAATAATTGGGATCAGGATACTGAGATACCTTCCAATTAATACATTGCGATCAGACATTTTTCCAACCTTCATTATCGAGTTAATCAGTATTAAATTTCTCTTATAATTTATTGAGAAATAGGTAATCATTAGAAAATACAATACTTTTGATTACAATTTGTTACTTGTCAGAACTAACAATTACACGAAGTTATAAATTATGTATTTATAGTATTTAATGAATAATGTTATCGATTCGTTGAAAAAACTCTTTGTTAAAGGGGATTTATTCGTTATAAAAATACTATTTTACACTATTATTTTAAATTACATCTTAGGATAAAGAAAAAAGAGAAAAATCCATCTTTTGATTATGAAAAATAGTGTACTAAACAACATTGTAAAAAACATTAAAGCTTCCAGAATAAATTATGAGTCTTAAACACAAAAAAGTTGCAATTGTAGGTGCTGGAATTGCAGGTTTAAGTATAGCATATAACTTACAGAAACTGAATATCGATGTCAAGATATTTGAAAAGTCTTCGGAGTTAAGAAATAATGGATTGGGATTCCTTATTATGTCGAATGGAATGGGAATGTTCAACAAAATGGGAATTGAAAATATTATTAAGGGGAATGGAAATGTAATTGATAAATTTGTATCCGTAGACAAATACTCTAATGTCATCAAGTCTACACCGATTGAAAACTGTTTAGCAATTAATAGAAGCAGCTGTATCAATGCTATATATAGTCAATTAGGTGAGGGTGTTGTTTCCTTTGGGAAAGAATTAAAGAGCCACTCGACCTTAGAAGGAACAGACCAAAAAATATTGAACTTTAAAGATGGTAGTTCTTACACAGCGGATGTCTTAATTGGAGCAGATGGCATAAGTTCAAAATTAAGACAAGAGCTTTTTCCAGATCATCAAAAAACGGAAATAAAAGAAAAAGAAATTGTAGGGGTTGCTAAAAATCTTGAATTAGCAAATAAATTGGGAAACACCTTTTACAAGGTAGTTAATCTTGAAAGAGGTTTAAACATGGGACTTTTACCATCTAAAAATGGTGAAATTATTTGGTTCATTCAATTTAACGAGAATAAAATTCCCTCTCCAGAAAACAATCCTGTCGCATTAGAGAAATTCTCCAAAGAGATGGTTATGGAACTTCCTTTAGAATTCCAAGAAATAATTTTTGATTCAGATTTCGACAAGGCATTCCTTTGGAGAATGTATGATGTAGATATTTTGCCATCATTTCATAAAAATGGAATAGTACTAATAGGTGATTCTGCTCATCCTCTTTTATCTTTCACCAGTCAAGGAGTGAATAGTGCACTTGAGGATGCATATATCTTAGCCAATATACTTTACAATAATTCGGAAGAAAAGGCCACTGTACTGTTTGATCAGTTCAATGAAATTAGACGACCAATTATTCAAGAAGCTATTAACGGAGGACGATTAATTTTAGATCAATTCCTTTATCCCGAGAAATACAGCAACTTCAAAGTACCGTTTGTTGAACATGGAGCAAAGTAAAATGGTTAATAGATTTCAGCATAGCAATGTGCCATTAGACGTACTTAAAGAAAGAGCATTTAATTATAGATGGGCAGCAGTTGAAGAGGATGTAATTCCACTTACAGCTGCCGATCCGGATTTCCCTGTTGCACCACAGATATTGGATGCAATAAGATCTTATATAGAGCCGGGGATTTTATCCTATGGTCCAGCTGAAGGATTAATCTCTTTTAGAGAATCCATTTCTAAATGGTATTTTGAAACTAAAGATGTAAACTATTCTCCTGGAAATATTCTCCCAGTAAATTCTGCAGCATTTGGTCTATTTCTAGCTGCTCAGAGTATTCTTTCCCCTGGAGATGATGCACTTATATTAGAACCTGTTGATTTTCTTTTCAGAAAATCTTTAGAACATGTAGGAGCAAACATCATTTGTTCTAGATTGAACAAATTCAATGGCGGAATAGATCGTGAAGAAATATCCAAATTGATCACCCCAAAGCTGAAGGTTATTTATTTATGCAATCCCAATAATCCATTAGGAAAGGCTGTTCGTAAGGATGATCTGGATTGGCTTGCCAATTTAGCAGAACAACACGATCTGTATATTATTTCCGATGAAATTTGGGCTGATATCAACTACGATAACAGTTTTATTTCTATTGCTTCATTAAATGATACCTTAAGAAAAAGAACAATTGTTGTATCCGGATTGTCAAAAAACTTTGGTTTAGCAGGATTAAGAATAGGTTATGTATGTGTTGGCGATGATAATTTATTTAAGCGCATTTTTGAAGCTTCCAAAGTGACCACTACTGCATTTGGAATTTCTACCCTATCACAAGTAGCTGGAACTGCAGCCTTAAACGAAAGTAGGGATTGGCTTTTTGAATTTAAAACTCATTTAAAAGAAATGAGAGATTATACTGAAGGAAGACTTTCTAAGTTTGATATCTTTCAAAGCAATCAACCAGATTCCACCTATTTGCATTTTCCACAAATTAGAAATACAGACATGAATTCTCAGGAGCTTTGTGATTTCATATTAAAGAAAGCCAGAGTAGCTCTTGTTCCAGGTGGTAAAAATTGGTTTGAAGAAGGATCCGAAGGACATATTAGGATTTGCTATTCCACTTCTAAAGAGATTTTGAAAGAAGCCTTTGATAGAATGGAATTAATTTTCTAAAATCTTATTACTTATTTAAAAAGACACTATGGATAGTGTCTTTTTTTTTTGATTTATAATTCTCATATTCAATGGTTTAAAATGAATTTGCAATAGAAAATCATGTAATTTTATTAACTTTATGAAATTAAATAACTTAAATAGTTACTTTTTGAGTTAATCAAAAAAAGCAGTAGTACCATAGTACATTAATTTAAACTTAATGGTCATGAAAACAATATCAATTCTAATTGCGTTCGTTTTCTTCTTTTTAAATAATATTCAAGCACAAGACGAATTATTTGAGCACTGTCTAAAATGTGATATCGAAGGAGTTCGAACAGCAATAGCTAACGGATCAGATGTCAATAAACCTCATTCAACCACTGGTCAAAGTGCCCTGTCCTACTCCTATCATTGTCCTATGGTAACGAAATATCTTCTTGAACAAGGTGGAGATCCTAATGGAGGTAATTTTCCGGCATTAGTATCAGCAGCATCGATAGCCTCATTGGAAGTAATGAAAATGTTAATTGAAAAGGGGGCTGACCCGAATTTAAAAGGCGGTGGTGAACCTCCCCTTTTTAAAATTGTCCAAATGACGAATTGTGCTGAATGTGCAGAACTTCTGCTATCCCATGGTGCTGACAAGTCCACTAAAGGTGGAATTTATTCAAATTTATTTCGAGTTTTTGCAAGCTTTGGTTTACCTCAAGTTGAGCGAAAGGAAACAATGGTGAAATTTGCTAAGGTGTTAGAAGGCTACGGTCTTGCAATGAACGAAAGTTTTTATAACCCGGATGCAACCATAAATGCATCTCCATTTGAAATGGCAAAAGTTCTTAAGAAATACGGCGTGGATATTAATGAGCGAACTAAGGTAATGAGTAGCCCTAAAAACGATGGTGAACCTCCCTTATTTACCGCAATGAATGTGGGTAAAAAGGAAGTTATTTTAAGTATACTTGAACAAGGAGCCAATTACAATGCAACCTATCCAGTATACAACCCGGACTTATTTTTATTTAATATCAAAGGCGGATATACACCACTGATGTATGCAGCTATCCAGAATCAAAAATGGCTGGTTGAAAAATTACTTAAATTCCCTGATTTAACTAATCCTGTAACTTCAGGAACTTTTATAACAAAAGATAAAAACTTTATTGATATGAAAGAAATGTCAGCCATGTATTTAGCGATAATGAGTGGAAATATTGAGATAGTAAAATTACTCGCAGATTCCAATTTGAAATGGGCTGATTTTGTGTTAAACATGAAAGGCGGTAAATTCGAGCAAAGTTATGGTTCGAAACCAAATGCTTATGTTTTTGGTAATCTTAAAGCGTTGAAAAAGAGTAAGCTGAAATATACTCCTTCCCTCTTTGCAGACTTTTCAAAACAAATTGAAATGGCAGAATATTTACGATCAAAAGGATTGTGACTAGTAGCCGAATTGCTAAAATAAACAGTACTGGAAGATATTAATTATTATGCCGGTTATTTGGATCAAGTTTTTCTATCCAGCACCCTGCATTATTCTATATGATTTTAAATGTGCCTACTTCGTTTCTTTTTCTTGTATTTAGAATAAGAAATTCAACCGCGTCTATTCAAAGAAGTTTCCTACCATAAGTAGAACTATCATCAAATAATCTGCCTTAACAATGAAATATTGAATTTTAAAGATGAAGTATTTTTTTTTGTTCCTATTACCACTGTAATACATTTTTTTTAGATAAAACACATTATTAATCATAATGTGCTAATAAAAAAAGGCCGTATTTGTTTTCAATAATACTTTATTAACACTCCCCTTTAAAAGGATGGTGAAACATCACTATACGCTAAAATTAACATGCCATATAAAAAATAAGAAATTATGAATCCCAAACAAAAAAAAGTCGCAATTATAGGAGCAGGAATTGCAGGTTTAAGTGCTGCCTACAACCTTAAAAAACTAAATATCGATGTTAAAATATTTGAAAAAGCACCAGCACTAACTGACACCGGCCTAGGATTTCTCATTATGTCAAATGGAATGGAGACATTTGAAAAAATGGGAATTGAAGATGTGCTTAAAAAAAATGGAAATATAATTAATAATTATATTTCGGTTGACGAAAAATCCAATGTGTTAAGGGAAGCACCACTTGAAAATTGCTTAGCAATTACTAGAACTAATTGTATACAGGCAATTTACAATGAATTGGGAAGTGAATTTGTATCTTTTGGAAAAGAAATAACAAACTACTCAAGTAATCCTGGCAGTGATCAAAAAACATTACATTTTAAAGATGGGAGTAGTTATACAGTTGACATACTAATTGGAGCAGATGGCATTCGTTCCAATCTAAGGCAAGACTTATTTCCCGATAATCCAATAACCTTAATAAGAGAAAAAGAAATAGTTGGAGTTGCAATACATCCTGAATTATCAAAAAAATTAGGGAATACTTTATACAAAGTTGTTGATCCTGAAAATGGATTGAATATGGGACTTTTACCCAACAAAGACGGTGAAATAATCTGGTATATCCAATTTAATGAAGATAAAATCCAAAAACCAGAGAACACACCATCCTCTTTAGAAAATTTCTGTAAGGATGTTGCTATTAAACTACCAAAGGAATTTCAGGAAGTAATCTCTGCATCAGATTTTGACAAAACTTTCCTTTGGGCAATGGCTGATGTTAAAATCCTTCCCTCCTTCCATAAAGATGATATATTACTTATTGGAGACGCAGCTCACCCAGTTTTAGCATTTACAAGTCAGGGAGTAAACAGTGCTTTGGAAGATTCTTATTTATTAGCAGACCTTTTACACAATGCCACGGATGAAAGTGTCAATGAACTTTTTACGAAATTCGACGAAATTCGACGACCAATTATTGAAAAAACTCTTGATGGCGGTAGATTATTATTGGATCAGTTCCTACATCACGAAAAATATGACAACATTTTTCTACCATTTGTTGATATTAAGGTAAGTTAAAATAGGAACTCAATTTCTGAAAAATTAGTCATTAAACAGACCTAAGAAATAGTATAAGTGGCAGTTTATAAGGTGATATTCTATTAAGTACTGCCAACCAAACAATCTAGTAACTGGAGAAAAAAGGTAAATCAATTCTAAAGAATTGTTTAATTCATCTGAAATGACACTTATTAAGTGTCATTTTTTTGACTAAAAAAAAAACACTGTCAATCCAAGATTAACAGTGTTCATTATTTAATGATAGTCGGGGTGACAGGATTCGAACCTGCGGCCCCCTGGTCCCAAACCAGGTGCGCTACCGGGCTGCGCTACACCCCGTTTCATTATGGATGCAAATATAGGACATGTTTTAAATTAAACAAGCCCTTGAAACATTTTTTTCACCATTAAAATGGAAGTTACATTTAATCAAATAAATAGATAAAAAATAACTTTTTAAATGGTCCTAAAAACAGAGACTTCATGTAACATATTTGGTAAACAAGGGTATATAAACTCTTATCTATTTTGAAATTAAAGAGCTTTTGTACTAAGACTCAAATCAACTTATAGCAATTTTTAAAATTGGATTATTATATTTGTTACTTAAATCACTTTTGGATGAAAACGTACGATAATATATTAGAACTAATTGGTAATACCCCATTAGTTAGATTAAACGCAATCTGTAAAGATCTTAAACCAACCATTTATGCAAAAATGGAGAGTTTTAATCCAGGTGGTAGTAGCAAAGATAGAATTGCTGTTTACATGCTTGATGAGGCAGAAAGAAAAGGTTTATTAAAACCTGGTGGAACAGTAGTAGAACCTACATCGGGAAATACTGGAGTTGGTTTAGCAATGGTAGCCCTACTTAGAGGATATAAAACTATTTTCACTATGCCAGATAAGATGAGCATAGAAAAACAAAGGCTACTAGAAGCATATGGAGCTACTGTAGTGAGAACGCCTACGGCTGTTGAACCTGAAGATCCAAGATCTTATTATTCCGTTGCAAAACAATTGGTGGCAGATACTGAAAATGCATTTTCACCGAACCAATATTTCAATCAGCACAATCCATTGGCTCATTACGAAACAACTGGTCCGGAAATATGGAGGGATACTGAAGGAAAAATAACTCATTTTGTTGCAGGTATGGGTACTGGAGGAACACTTACAGGTACAGCAAAATACTTAAAGGAGCAAAATCCTAACATTAAAATAATAGGTGCTGATACAGAAGGATCTCTTTACAAAGATAAGTTTTACGGTACAGAGGGTGAAATTCATTCATATCTAATAGAAGGTATCGGAGAAGATTTCATGCCTGAAACGATGGATCTTTCTTTATTAGATGAGGTATTAACAGTTACAGATAAAGCTGCCTATGCTATGTGTCGTGAGTTGACAAAAACGGATGCCTTGTTAGTTGGATCTTCTGCCGGTGCTGCCATAGTAGCTGCATTAGAAGCTGCAAAGAATTTAACAGAAGACGATATTATGATTGTATTCTTACCGGATACTGGAAGAAGTTACCTTAGTACGGCATTTAATACGGAATGGCTGAAAGAAAAAAATCTTATATAATAAATTATGGAATTTAGAACAAAATCAATCCACATTGGTGAAGAACCAAATTATAAAGATGGTGGTACTGGTGATGCCGTAGTTCCATTACATCTTGCAACTACATTTGCAAGAAAGGAGGTTGAAATACCTACTGCTGGATATGAATATTCAAGATCCCTTAACCCAACTAGAAAAGCTGTAGAGGACAAATTTGCGGCTATAGAAGGAGCAAAATATGGTTTAGGGTTTTCTTCGGGCTTAGCTGCAGAAAGTACTATTCTTTTCGCTCTTGTGAAAAGTGGAGATCATGTTGTCTGTATTGATGATGTATACGGTGGTACTCAAAGATTATTTAGAAAAGTTTTCGGAGAGAAATACAATGTAGAATTCAGTTTCGTAGATGCTACTGATACAAAACTTGTGGCTGAAGCGATTCAAGATAATACACGTCTTATTTGGATAGAAACACCAACTAATCCAATGTTGAAAATTTGTGACATCACTGGGATTGCAAGCATTGCAAAATCAAATAATGTATTATTAGCTGTTGATAATACATTTATGAGTCCATATTTCCAAAACCCATTAGCTTTAGGAGCGGATATCGTAATGCACTCAACATCAAAATACATTAATGGTCACAGTGATTCTATTGGTGGGGCAGTTATGTGTAATGACGATGCTATTTTTGAGCAAATTCAATTTATGCAGAATTCGGTTGGAGCTATTATGTCCCCATTCGATAGTTATATGGTAGCTAGAGGGATCAAAACTTTAGGACTTCGCATGGAGCAACATCAGAAAAATGCCATGTATTTAGCCGAACTATTGGAAGCACATCCAAAAGTTAATAAGGTTATTTATCCGGGATTAGCATCTCACCCACAACATGATTTAGCAAAAAAGCAAATGAATGGTTTTGGTGGTATGATAAGTTTTGAAGTAAAAGGAGATATTCAAAATGCTAAAAACTTTCTGGAAGCTGTTCACCATTTTATCCTTGCTGAAAGTTTAGGTGGTGTTGAATCACTTATTGAACATCCAGCAATAATGACACATGCTTCCGTTCCTTTAGAAGACAGGAATAAACTAGGTATCTCTGATACCTTAATAAGATTGTCGGTTGGAGTGGAAGATCTTACAGATCTGGAACAAGACATTTTACAGGCATTGGATAAGGCCTAATTCAGTATTATTTTGCCTTATTTCTTAACATGGGGACAAATCTGAAATCACCAAAATCAAAGATTTCAAATTTGTCCTCCTCTTTTTTGATAACAACTTTCATTTTCTGAATAAACTCCCCTACCGGAATTACCATAATTCCACCAATCTTCAATTGTTGCATTAAGACTTCAGGTATTGTTGAGGCACCACAAGTCACAATGATTTTGTCAAATGGAGCTTCTTCAGGCCAACCTTTATACCCATCACCAAATCGTATTGTTGCCCTGATATGGAGTTTTTGAAGTAGTATTTTTGCCTTCCTAACTAAGGGTGCATGTCTTTCAATTGTGAAGACAGTAGCTCCCATTTTATACAAGACTGCAGCTTGATAACCTGAACCCGTACCAATTTCTAGAACACGATCACCGGGCTCAATATTCAGTAATTCCGTTTGGAAAGCCACAGTAAATGGCTGAGAAATGGTTTGATCATTTCCTATTGGAAATGCATTGTTCATATAGGCCAAATGCTCAAATGATGAATCCATAAATAAATGTCTTGGAATGCTATCTATTGCGTCTAAGACTTTTTCTGATTCTATTCCTTGATTCCTGATTTCTTCAACCAGTTTCCTTCTAAGGCCTTTATGTTTTTCAGTATCCTTCACTAGAAATTAAAACGTATATCTTGCAGATAGGTTAATTCTTCCAGAGTCAATAAAATCTTTATAATCTATATAATGCACATTAAAGTTCCAGTGATTGGAAACATAAAATTCTGCTCCAATTCCAAATCCATAACTTCCACCATTTGAATCAAATTGTCTTATTAAGTTATTATCATCTTGCAATTCTGGATGATTGAATTCTCCTTGCAAGTGAAATTTTGATTCTACTGTTGTGTAAAGATACTCAATAGGGAAATATACTGACCAAACATTAGTTTCATAACTATTTAATAATCTAAAAAAATGAAAATGTGCAAAACCACCATATTCAGTAACATCTACCTCATGCGTAAAATCTACAATATCAAAAACTTTAGATTTCTCCTCAAAGGATGTTTTACCCGCTTTAACACCGATGGTAATAATATTATTTCCATCATGTTTTAAAATGGTAGAACCAAACATAACTTCCGCACCAAAGGTACGAACAGGTTTATTCCCTATGGATAACGCAACTCCCTCAATACCACCCTCAATAAGAGTATGACTAACATTTTCCTGAGAAAACTTATACGTAGATCCACCAAAAGCCACAAAAACATTTTTAACGTCTGTATAATACTGAGCTTTGGCAAAATAACCTGAAAAAACAAATAACAAAAGTAGAACTGACCTCATTTTCTTCTAATTTTCAGATGTAAAAATCATGAAAAAAAGAAGACTTTGCAAATCTTACAAAAGCAATATTTATTAATTATGAGATCTTGATAAAATTTAGCTAAATTTGAGCAAAATTACACACTTAATATGAAGATAGGAGTTCTAGGAGCTGGTCATTTAGGAAAAATCCATATCAGGCTGTTAAAAGAGATAGAAGAATTTGAATTAATTGGTTTCTACGATCCAAATCAAGCATCCGCAAAGTTGGTGGGTGAAGAGTTTGGTGTAAAATCATTTGACACCATTCAAGACCTTTTAAACGAAGTCGATGTTGTAGATATTGTCACTCCTACTTTATCCCATTATGAGTGTTCAATTCTAGCTCTAAAAGCTGGTAAACATATATTTATAGAAAAACCTGTCACCAATAGTTTAGAAGAAGCATATGAAATATCTAAACTTAGGGAACAAATGGGGACACGTGTTCAAATAGGTCATGTTGAAAGATTCAACCCTGCCTATATTGCTGCACAAGATAAGTGCAATGAACCAATGTTTATTGAAACACATAGATTAGCCCAATTTAATCCGAGAGGAACAGATGTCTCTGTAGTTTTAGACCTCATGATACATGATTTGGACATAGTTTTAAACATTGTTAAATCGGATATTAAATCTGTAAGAGCCAACGGTGTTGCCGTAGCTTCTGAAACACCAGATATTTGTAATGCACGTATAGAATTCGAAAATGGATGTGTTGCCAACCTTACGGCAAGCAGAATTTCGATGAAGAATATGCGTAAAACAAGATTATTCCAAAAAGACGCCTATATTTCAATTGATTTTCTAGAAAAAGAATGCGAAGTAGTTCGTATGAAGGATATCGATCCTGAAAATGTGAATCCTTATTCTATGGTAATCGATGTCGACACCAAAGGAACTAAGAAGGAAATTCAATTTGAGAAGCTAGAAGTAGTCGAAAACAATGCAATCAAAGAAGAATTAATTAGTTTTTATCATGCCATTAAACAAGGTGAAACACCTATAGTTAGTTTAACTGATGGAACCAAGGCACTTGAATTGGCTTATCAAATTGCAGAAAGCATAAAATAGATTTATGGGGCGTTATTTCAATTTATCCTTTTACATTGGTATTTGCAGTTCTTTATTACTATTAACAGCATGTAATAAAGAAGAAGCTAAAATTCCATCTTATTTAAATGTTGATCATTTCGATCTTATAACTGAGTCTGGTCAAGGAACAAATAGTCATAAAATTACTGTAGTTTGGATTACTATAGGAACTGATCTTATTGGTCCTTTTGAATTACCTTGTACAGTACCCATTCTGAAAGAAGGACCGCAAGAAATAATCTTAAAAGCAGGTGTACGTATTAATGGAATTGCTGCTACTCGAATAATCTATCCTCCATTTGACGTTAATTCTAACGGAAGTGAAGTATTGAATTCAGAAAGCGAAATCATTACCACGGTTAACCTTGTAAGGGATAGTGTAGTAACGGTAAACGGAAGAGCTAAGTACCATGATGCTGTAGATTTTTTAAATATTGAAGACTTTGAGGGAATTGGCTTGACAATGGATACCATTGAACTATCTGATTCTACCAAAAACCCTCCTGTTTACACGGCGGACATACAGACAGTTACTGATTCATCTTTAGTCTTTGAAGGAGGAGAATCCGGATATATTCAGTTAACCGAAGAGAAAAGTGAATTTGTTTTAAAAACGGTATTAGACTATTCTATTCCTGAGACATTTGGAAGAACCTTCATAGAATTAAATTATAAAAACGAAGAATATATTACTATTGGTTACGTATTAAAGGGACAATTTGGATCGATAATTAGGGATAAATTGATCCTTAATCCAACAGACAAATGGAACAAAGTGTATGTTTCCATTAGTCCTTTAGAAGATAAATTATCTAATAATATAGATGCTGATAGCTTTTATATTTTTATTCGCGGTGCACTCTCAGAGGATCGTAGCGATGCAAATATATATTTAGATAATATTAAACTGATAAGCGAATAATGAACAGAAGACTACAAATAGCTAAATATATTTGTCTTGATTTAATTGCCTCTGCTTTAGCATGGGGGCTATATTTTAATTTCCGTAAAATCAAATTTGAAGGATTCGATTTTTCTTTTGAATTGATGAAAGGAGATGAAAAATTCTGGCAAGGGATTCTGGGAATATCTTTCCTGTGGATTTTGATATACACATTAACCGGCACCTACCGTAAAATCTATAGAAAGTCTAGAATTTTAGAATTAGGAAAAACTATTGTTCATTCCTTTTTAGGTGTTTTAATTATTTTCTTTGCTTTCATCTTGGATGACTTTGTTCAGGAGTACAGCAATTATTACAAGGCCTTATTGTTTTATTTCTCCTGCCAAATACTATTTGTTTATATCTTTAGATTTGTATTATTAACCTATACAAATAGAAAGATCCATACGAAGGAAATAGGTTTTCCAACAATACTTATTGGAAATAAAGGAGCTGCTATTGATTTATTCCTAAAGCTTGAAAACAGCTATAAATCGAGTGGTAGTAAGTTTTTGGGTTACGCGTATATTCAAGACAATCAATCCAACAGATTAGACAGTTATTTACCCTGTTTAGGAGAGGTTGATCAGATCGAATATCTTGTTAAAAAACATAAAGTAGAAGAAGTAATTATCGCTATTGAAGATGATGAACATCAGCATCTGGAAAGTATAATCAACAAATTGGAAGTTGCAAAAGTTGATGTGAAAGTGCTTCCTACTATGTACGATATACTAATTGGTTCTGTAAAGATATCGTCCTTATTTGATGTGCCTCTTCTGAACATTCAGTTCAAACTACTTCCAGTATGGCAAAGTGTCTTAAAAAGAGTTTTAGACATAGTAATTTCAGCTTTACTCCTAATAGTGTTATCTCCCTTTTATTTACTCTGTTCAATACTTATTAAACTTGGATCCGAAGGACCTATTTTTTATAAACAGGAGCGAATTGGTCTAAATGAAAAACCATTTTTTATCATCAAATTTAGATCCATGTATATGGATGCTGAAAAAAAAGGACCACAGCTAAGCTCAGAACGAGACCCAAGGATTACAAAATGGGGACGAATAATGAGAAAGTATAGACTGGACGAATTCCCACAATTTTACAATGTACTTATTGGCGACATGTCCATTGTTGGGCCTAGACCAGAAAGACAATTTTACATAGATCAGATAGTAGAAAAAGCACCGTACTACCGTCAAACATTGAAAGTAAAACCTGGTATTACATCCTGGGGAATGGTGAAATTTGGCTATGCTGAAAGTATTGAAGAAATGATCGAAAGACTTCGTTTCGACCTTATATATATAGAGAACTTATCCTTGTTAAATGATTTTAAGGTATTGGTATATACCATTGTCATAGTACTACAAGGTAGAGGCAAGTAAAACAATTCAATTTAGATACGGGTAAAAAAATGAAAAACATTACTGTAATCGGTGCTGGAACCATGGGAAATGGAATCGCACATACTTTTGCTCAATCAGGTTATCAAGTTAATTTAATGGATGTTTCTGAAGTTTCTTTGGAAAAAGCCGTTAACACAATCAGTAAAAATCTTGATAGAATGGTTGCTAAAGGTAAATTATCTGAGGAAGATAAGAATACTACCCTAGCAAACATTACAACTCAAACAGATCTTAAATCCAGCGTTGAAAATGCGGACTTAGTTGTAGAAGCTGCAACAGAAAATGTTGAGATCAAGTTGAATATATTCCGTCAAGTTGACGAATACGCAAAACCTGAAGCTATTTTGGCTTCAAATACATCATCCATATCTATTACGAAAATTGGTGCGGCTACAAACCGTCCAGAAAAGGTTATAGGGATGCATTTTATGAATCCGGTACCAATCATGAAGTTGGTGGAGATCATTAAGGGATATTCTACATCACAAGAGGTATGCGATCAAATTACTGAATTATCTAGAAATTTGAATAAAATACCTGTAGAGGTAAATGATTACCCTGGATTCGTTGCCAATCGAATATTGATGCCAATGATTAACGAAGCAATTATCACCTTATTTGAAGGGGTTGCTGGTGTTGCAGAAATTGACACGGTAATGAAACTAGGAATGGCTCATCCAATGGGACCATTGCAATTAGCTGACTTTATAGGTTTGGATGTTTGTTTATCTATCCTAAATGTTCTTCACGAAGGATTTGGAAATCCAAAGTATGCTCCATGTCCTTTATTAGTTAATATGGTAGCTGCCGGAAAATTAGGAATTAAATCTGGTGAAGGTTTCTACGATTATTCTGAAAGTAGAAAAGCAGAAAAGGTATCCAGCCAATTTGCTTAAATCATCCAACAATAAAAAAAAAGCCACTTTAAGAGTGGCTTTTTTTATTTCTAAAATTTTATAAAACTTCCGAATGTGATAGCAGGCGCCTTTGGTAAATGATTGGCGCTAATTGCACCACCAGAATTAAAAGTAATACCAATATTGTCTTTTATTTCATAAATGAACTTTAGACCCAAACCAATATATTCTTGATCATTCAAATACAATCCTGCCCAGACTAGTGAAAATTCACTGCGATCACCATTTTCTAAACTAGTTAACAAGTCCATATAACCAATTAGCCAGAACTTCTTTTTAAACTTGATTCCAGCTTCCAGGTAGACTTTAATTCGATCACTGTAATCATTATTAAAGTATTCATAGCCCAAAAAGCCTTGTGAAAAATAAGCAGCCTTACCGTAACCAATGGATATACCGGGTTTTACAATCATCGCATCATAACCTGTTCTTAGCCCTTTATTTGCATCTACCTTGATAGAATTTGCCATAACTGACAATTGGCCAGTAATACTGAAATTCTTCTTGTGAAATAAACGTCTAAGCCCGATTTCTATATTAGACAATCCAACTAGTTGACCTCCTTTGGCTAATTGGATGTAACCCGAATCGTAAATAACACCACTTGGATTTGAAAGATCAGAGATTAAGGCCTTTATATCAGTTTCTTTAAAATCCAGGTACTTCAAAGGAAGCATTGCAAACAATGTTGTTTTTTCAGTTAAACCATATTCAGAATAAAGCTGAAAAGTTAGGTCTGTACCTTCAGTATGTAATTTGTATTCTTCAGTTCCATCCAAAAATTGAGAATCATAATTAAAAATCCCAGTTGCAGAAAATTGTAAATAGGTTTTTCCTTTAGGTTGCACCCAGGCAGATTGTCCTAGAAGTGAATTAAAAGATAAATATATAAGTAACGAAATTAAGCTTCGTATCATAATTCTATTATTTGAGTATCAATATACAATTCAATTTATGAAATCATATAACTGATCAATATATATTGGTAGAATCCAATACAATAAAATTGTTTTAAACAATTACAACTCATTAATTTTTAGTTAATTATAGAGGTTATATAAATTTTTAATTTAAGTCAGGTGTTTTTGATTTTTTATAATACGGTTAAGAAATAAATTGCCATTTCAAACAAAATATGTATGCCTTATAACCAAATTATCACCTATTCCCCACTATTTTGATTTGGTAAATTAATAGAATTGTCCATTGAATTAATACCCAAGAATTCGAAGATTTGAATTTTAAATCAACCCTATTAAAATTATTTAGCTTAAAAAAGAGAATAGAATTTACACTCGTTTTAAATAATGATCAATTGATTGAACAAGTTTGAAATCCTTTAAAAGCATAAATTTGCACTAATAAAAAATTTCTACAGAAAAACCTTCTATATCATTAAAATACAAAGCATACATCTCCCTTCCATCAAAGGAGTAGTGTTTAGGTCTCCTATGATCAACTAAATCAAAAAAGGAAATAGCAGTATACATGGTATCCACTTGTTCCTTCGAGTCAACCTGAATAGAAAGTGGATCAGAATTTACACTTTTCGATTTATAATACCTTCTTGTCCGTGTTGGAGTTGCTGACTTTAACTCAAAATAGACACCCAATTCTTTAAAACAATAACTTTTGACACCATCTATTTCATGTGAAATAAAATTTAGCGTTTTGAACAGACTATTGTAAAATAGTACTGCTGCTTCAAAATCTGTAACACCATAAGAATAACACTTAAATCCTCTTGTTAGCGCTTCTGTTTTTGAAAATTTTGCCGTCCTCATATATTCTTTCTATTAACATTCTTATGTAATGAAAGAGAAATATTTCCCCAAAACCACCATTACCTTATAATCAACAGAAACAAATCTATTCAACAACAGCGAACATCAACAAGCTATCACTGGTCAATATGTATACAATACAGAGATTAAGACAAATTAAAAAAGTCCAAATAATAGTACTTTTACTATTAGTTGAACTATTCCATTTTTTAGAGTTCTTTTAAAAGATCAATAGAAGGAAGATATTTAGATGAAAGTAGAGTTTAATAAAGAGAAATATATACAAGGTAGTTATTCAATTCTTGGTACTAAGGATAGTATTAACAGAATTTGATCTATTCAATACTTAAATCAATTAAAGCTTAGAAATAACCATTTGAACAGAGTGAATACCATTATTAGTCAGGTGAAAATTAAAATTTGGTCTAAACCATTTTGATAGAATATTCAAGAAATACTTAAATATTTCTTCTTCCTTTGTTTAAAAAGTTGAATACTAAGGAACACAATGAAAAACTCTAGCCCCAATACACTGGCCATAGCGCCAGAAATAGAACTATTAATACTATAGGCTAATATATAACCCAGGAATACGCCGATAATTGAGATTAAAATGGATAAAAAGAGCATTGTTTTCAATCGCGTTGTCAACAAATATGCTGTAGCTGCAGGAATTACTAAAAAGGCTAAAACCAAAATTGCCCCAATGGATTCAAAAGATAATATGGTTACAGTGGAAACCATTCCCATCAACAAATAATGCCAAAATCCAATGGAAATACCAATAGCAGTAGCATAAACGGGGTCAAAGGTTGTTAATTTAAATCCTTTAAAACCTATCCATAAAATACTAGAAATAAACAGGCTAAGAAATAATCCATTTAAAACAGCTTCAGGTACAAACCAACCAAACAACTCCATCGTATCTAATGGAACGTATGCAATTTCACCATATAATACACAATCTTGATCAAGATCAACATTGTCATTCATCAAGGATATCATAACTACTCCAAGAGCGAACAACCAGGTATAGGTTACCCCTATAGAAGCATCTTCTTGTAACCTTCCGACCTTATTAAAAGTCTCAATTAAAAAAGTACAAAACAACCCTACACTAGCAGCTCCCAAAAGCATGGGAATAGATTGGTAGGAATCTGATATAAAGTAAGCAATAACAATCCCTGGTAACACTGCATGGGATATTGCATCTCCTAGCATGGCCATTTTACGTAAGACCAAAAAGACGCCTACCAAACTACAGGGTATAGCAATCAAAACAGCGGATAAAAAAATCCACATAAAATTTGAATCAAACAACTCCATTATACATAAGGTATTTTAGTATGATGTGGATCTTCGTCAGGATAAGCTAATAATTTCTCCAATTCCTTTTCCAATTCCGGACTGATAAAGTGCTCTATAGTATCTGCATCATCATGTACATGATCTGATGAAATTCTAAGATGCTTAGTTAGATACATCTCCCATAGTCTATGCACCTTTACAATTCTTTTTGCTTTTACCCACCCCGGGTCAGTCAGCCCCCAGGTATTTTCTTCTCTTATGACAAGATCCTGTTTAATCAACTCTTTTAATGCTAAACTTAATTTGGGCTCTTCAAAATATCGTCTATTTCTTAGATCAGAGCTTGTTCTTAATTTTTCAAATCCATTATCTGATTCAGCTAAATGATAAAAGGTTTTTAAGATATTGTCATGAAACATTTTTTGCTTCAACTTTTTGCTTTTAATTTTCCTTGCAACTACTCCTCTTTTAGGTGCGAATAGAATGGAAAATACAGCAATAATGGAAAGAAATATTACAATCCATGGCCCTGTTGGCATCTTGGCAATCGAATAAGAAAGTAAAGAACCAGCAACACCTGATATGGAAGCAATAATTGCGGACAGAACAATTAAGTTAGCCAATTTATTGGTCCAAAAACGAGCCGAAGAAGCCGGAGTAACCAATAATGCAGCCATTAATATTATTCCTACTATTTGTATTCCGGTTACTATTACAAGCACAGTAAGAAAAGACAATAAAAACTCGAATAATGCTACTTTTATACCTATAGATTTTGCATATTCTTTATCAAATGAAATAAGTAAAAATTCTTTATAAAATGCTACTATACATCCTATAACCAATATACAGATCCCAAAAAGCCAAACAAAATCAGAGTACAACATTGCCGCAGCCTTCCCAAAAAAGAATTTATCCAATCCAGTTTGCTCAGCTCCGTAGTTACGTTGAATATAAGTTATAAGTAATATCCCTATTCCAAAAAATCCACTTAACACAACTGCTATTGCTGTATCCATTTTAAGCTTTGATTTTTGGACGATTTGGTTCATGAAATAAATGGACAAGGATCCGGTAAAACAAGCACCTAGTATCAATAAAAATGGAGTTTTGGTTCCAGTAACCATAAATCCAAGCGCTATACCTGGAAGCACAGCATGAGCGATGGCATCCCCTAATAAGGCCCTTTTCCTAAGAAAAGTAAATGCCCCGATAGAACCTGATGCTATCCCCAAAAATATAACCGCCAAAAGTAGAACTAGGATACTCATATTTTTTCGTGTTCTTTCCTACTAATTTCAAGGTTTTTAAGAATATGTGTCATTTGACTAAGTATAGATAATTTACCTCCATACGTCTCTTCTAACAAATCCTGGTTAAATACCTCGGCTGTTGGTCCAGAGGCCACCAAACGAGTATTTATCATCAATAGCCAATCGAAATACTCACTAACTGACTGAAGATCATGATGAACAACCACTATAGATTTTCCATCATTTTTCATTTTATGCAACAAATCTATAATGGACCTTTCGGTAGTTGCATCTACCCCCGCAAATGGCTCATCCATTAAATATAAACTGGCATTCTGAGCGAGTGAACGTGCCAGGAATACACGTTGTTGTTGTCCACCTGACAACTGAGAAATTTGTCTATTTCTATAATCTTGCATTCCCAATTGCTCAAGACAATATATTGCCCATTCCTTATCTGCCTTATTAATGCGTTTAAATAATCCCTTTTGGGCATACAATCCCATAAGAACAATATCTAAAGCGGATGCCGGGAAATCCCAATCTACAGACTCTCTTTGGGGTACATAACTCACCTTTTTCCTTATATCCTCCAACTGATTGCCAAATAGTTTCACATAACCACTATCTGGTTTCAGAATTCCCATTATTGTTTTAAGCAAAGTAGATTTACCTGCTCCATTTGGGCCAATTATACCTGTCAATAAACCTGAAGGTAGTTTAAAATCGACATCCCAAAGAACAGGTTTTTTGTCGTAACTGACCGTTAAATCATGTGCTTCAATGATACTTTCCTTTTCCATATCAATTATTTTAAAGCAGATACGATTGTATGAACATTGTGCCTAACCATTCCCAAATAAGTTCCTTCTTCAGTATTTTCTTCTCCCATAGAATCAGAAAACAATTCACCACCTATTACAAGATTATGTCCTTTAGAATTACATCGTTCAACTACCGCTTGTAAAGCTTTTGGTGAAACAGAACTTTCTACAAAAACGGCTTTTATCTGCTTTTCCAGAATCATGTTTACTGCATCTTCTATATCCTTGATCCCATATTCTGTAGCAGTAGAAATCCCTTGGAGCCCTTTAACTTCAATAGCATAAGCTCTACCAAAATATGCAAAAGCATCATGAGCCGTTAATAAAACCCTACGTTCTATCGGAATAATTTTTAGCGCCTCCTTAATTTCAATATCCAGGGAATCTAATTGCTTTATATGCCTGGTTTTATTAGCATTAATTTCAGCTGACCATTGTGGATAAAATTCGACCAACTTTTTAGAAACGTCTTCACAAATAATTGCCCATAACTTTACATCGAACCATACGTGTGGATCAATTCCTGTTGCAAATTCACTGGTTTTCCTTAATTGATTCTCTGGTAATTTTTCAGTTATAGCTAATACCTTTTTGGTTCTGGCTAATTTCTTGAATATTTCAGTCATCTTTCCTTCAAGATGAAGCCCATTGTACACCACTAAATCAGCCTGTTGCATTAATACCAAATCCCCTTGCGTAGCCTTGTAATAATGAGGGTCTACCCCAGCCTTCATCAACCTATGAATTTCAACTTCCTCAGGTAATAAGTTTTCAAGTAAATCACCAATCATACCAGTTGTAGTAACTACAGATATGACTGAAGATTCAGATTTCGTTGATTTTCTATCTTGATTGCTGGTACAAGCAACAAACAGTACACAACCAATAATAATACTAAATAGGGTTTTCATTAATTTCTTTCTTTTACTAATAGGCAATTTGCGACTTCCTTACTGATGTGTACTTCCTTATTTTCTAATGCAATCTGAAGAGATCCATCGAATTCAAATTTTTGAAGCAATTGAATTTCTTTTCCAATCTGTAAACCAACCTGATTTAAATATTTCAAAAAATCTGGGTCATCTTGATTTACACCAAGAAGAATATAGTTGTAACCACTCTCTACTGCACTGAAAACAACAGTTGATCTCTTTGGTATATTTCCTTCGCTATCAGGAATTGGGTTTCCATGTGGGTCCCATTTTGGATAATTCAGAAAAGACTCCAGGCTGGCAACTAATTTATCCGATTTAATATGCTCTAACTGCTCTGCTACCTCGTGTACTTCTTCCCAACCAAAAGATAATTTTTCAACCAGAAATAATTCCCATAAACGGTGCTTACGAACAATATTTATTGCGCAATTCAATCCAAGACTACTTAATTTAACTCCCTTATATTTAACATACTCACACAGCCCTTTGTCTGTTATTTTTTTAACCATATCAGTTACAGAAGCAGCCTTCGTATTTAACTCTTCAGCAAGCGCACTAGTAGAAACATTTAATTGCTCCTTTCCACTTAATTTAAAAATGGATTTGAGATAATTTTCCTCAGATCGGGTAAGTTTCATATCTTTTTTAATTACAAAGGCAAAGTTATACCTTTTTTATTTTTAGGCAAGACTAAATTTTAATTTTAGTTTGGTAAAAATGATAAAAAAACAATATTCTAAAGACCATTTATAAATTACAATTGTATTTAAATATTTTTAGGTAGAATTTAACAATTCAGTTATCTTTGATAAAAAAGCAATATCATGATACATAAAGAAATAGAAGATGCATTAAATATGCAAGTTGCAAGTGAATCTGATTCATCTAACTTATACCTGGCAATGGCCTCTTGGGCTGAAACAAATGGATATGAAGGAAGTGCAAATTTCTTATATAAGCACTCTGATGAAGAAAGAATGCACATGCTAAAACTTGTAAGATATATAAATGAACGCGGTGGTCGTGCTAAAATTACTTCGTTAAAAGAGCCCAGGATGGAGTTCGATTCATTAATGGATATATTTGAAACGCTTTTGAATCACGAAATAAAAGTATCTGAAGAAATTAACGAAATTGTTCATATTTGCCTCCAAAAAAGAGATTATACTACTCACAATTTCCTACAATGGTATGTTGCTGAACAAATTGAAGAAGAAGCTTTAGCCAGATCAGTAATGGACAAACTGAAATTAGTAGGAAACGATAAAGGTGGTTTATATTTATTCGATAGAGATGTTGCACAAATGAATGTAGTTTAAGCTGCTAAATAATCTCCTCGGTAGTAGATTGTATATACAACCCATAAAAAAAGCGAATTACTTAGTGTAATTCGCTTTTTTTATTATTCCATATTTTGAATAGATCCCTTAGCACTCTGGGCTAACATATGATCTGGATGCTTCTCTAAAAACTCATTATACAAAGCAATACTATATTCCTTATGCTTATAATAACCTGATTTTTGATAGGCCAATTCACACACCAGGCCTTTAGAAAATTGTGCAAAAACAATTTTCTTATGATCGGGATACCGTTTTTCGAATTCTGAAAAAACCTCCAAAGCCATAAACCACTGGTCTATCCCAATATAAACATCTGCCTGACGAAGCATAATTTCCGGGTTTTCCTCAAATGAAGGGTGCTTTTCTAAAAAGGCCTTGTATTCATTTAACAATTCTTCTGCATCTTTTTTTTCTATCGCCTTTTGTTTTGCTTCAGAAAAAAAGTGCTTTTCCTTATTTTTTAGACTATTCCAATCCGTACTAGATGGAGAGGCACAGCTAATTAAAAGAATGGCTGAAATAAGAATTGATATTCGCATCATTTTCCTCTTCTTACTTTATAGAACTTCATTCTATATTCTGGTCTTATTTTACCCAAGCGGATATTATCAAGACGCTTACTTATCAATTTTCGTCTTAACGGTGAAAGTAGATCTGTAAATAATACTCCTTCTACATGATCGTATTCATGCTGAATAATACGCGCTGCCAACCCTTCAAAAGTTTTGGTTTGTTTCTCGAAGTTCCTATTATAATATTCAATATGAATTATAGGTTGACGACTAACATCTTCGCGAACTTCAGGAATGGACAAACAGCCTTCATTAAAAAGCCACTCCTCACCTTCCTCATTTGTGATTTTAGGATTGATAAAGACTTCCGTAAATCCTTCCAATTCCGGCTCATCTTCCGAAAATGGTTCAGCATCAATAATAAATAAACGGACTGATTTGCCAATTTGAGGAGCTGCTAGTCCAACACCATGTGCATTGTACATAGTTTCGAACATATTGTCGATCAAATCATTTAATCCAGCATAGTCTTGAGAGATTTCTTCTCCCATTTTCTTTAAAACCGGATCACCGTATGCAATAATAGGTAAGATCATATTCATTAGATCAATTATTTTGTTCCAGGTAAGATTGTAAAATGATAGTTGCACTTATCTTATCAATCAATCCCTTATTTCTTCTTTTTTTCTTTGAGATTCCTGATTCAATCATAGTATTGAATGCCATCTGAGACGTCATTCGTTCATCTACCATCTGAATAGGAATACTCGGGAATTTCTTTAGCAATTTTTTGGCAAATGCTTCCACCATAAAGGTTGTTTCTGATTTTTCACCATTTAGCCGCGTTGGATATCCAACAACAAACTTTTCAACCTCATTTTCTTTTATATATTTTGATATAAAATCGAAAAGTGAAGGGGTCTCAACAGTAGTCAAACCGCTTGCAATAATCTGCAAATCATCTGTTTCTGCTAAGCCAGTTCTCTTTTTTCCGTAGTCTATTGATAAAATTCTTGCCATCGCGCAAAGTTAAGAAGCATTCTGGAGAGTTCAAAGAAGAATATAATAATTCAAGGTTTACTATTTTCTAAGTGGTTTTAATAAATATTCTAAACCATTCAATTTTATCTCATACATTGTAGACATTAACATTCCTAGCTTTCCTGCGGGAAAACCTTTGGCATGATACCAAACCAAATAGTACTCCGGTAAATCACAAAGCAATCTACCTTCATATTTTCCAAAAGGCATTTTCATGGTTACCAAATCTACCAATGGACTTCTTTTCTTCGTTTGTGCCATGCGTTTATTATCCAATTATTTCACTAAAGTAATACAAAGGGGCCAATAATATGATGAAGCGCATTCTTTCTTTTCATTTGATTCTTTTCATTTGTCAAACGATTACTAAGCTTATTCAGTATAAATAAAAACAAGATGACCGATAGCCTTTTTAACAAGTTCACAGCATTGCTAACTGCCCCCATTTCTCTAATCAATAACCCCGATACAAGAATTTATTATCTATATCTTTTATCTTCCTTAATGATTGCTATCAGTTTTTACTTTGCAATCAATACAAAGAACACTAAAGCAAGTATACAGGAATTAGTAAGGTATTTTTTTCCAAAGAAAATTTGGTTGCATCCATCTTCGAAAATGGATTATTTCATATTTATGTTTAATGGAATTCTTTCACTTGTTCTTATCACACCATATATCATAAGTAGTGCAGCCATATTCACTTTTACCTTTAAATCATTAAAATACATTTTTGGAAATCCTGAAATGTTTGAAATTTCCAGTAGCTCCATATTAATTTTATATACGGTTTCTCTATGGTTATTTGGTGACTTTACTCGATTTTTGGCTCATTATCTTATGCATAAAATCCCAAGTTTATGGGAGTTTCACAAAGTCCACCATTCAGCTGAAGTACTAACTCCCTTAACTCAATACCGATCTCATCCTATAGAAGTCTTTATTTTCAATCTAAGAGCAGTCTTTTCTGTTGGTTTAATAACAGGTATATTCACCTATTTCTTTAGCTATGACCTTACTATTCTGGAAATAATTGGTGTAAATATATTTCGTTTTATATTCCTGGCACTGGGAGCTAATCTACGTCATTCACACATACCTTTACGTTATGGTAAATTTTTGGAACATATTTTCATTAGCCCAGCACAACACCAAATCCATCACAGTAACGACCCTAAACATTTTGACACGAACATGGGCTCCCACCTTGCTATTTGGGATTGGTTTTTCGGCACATTACAAACTGCAAAAAGCGGAATGAAATTGATTTTTGGATTGGATCAGGAAACCAATCAAGATCATCGAAATCTTTGGAAAATCTACCTTTTACCCTTCACAAAAATATTCAATAGCAATAAATAGTTCGAATTACGTTGGTATGATTAAAGTTGAATTCTTTCGTCCTGATATTTGTACCTAAAAGAAAAAATTGCTGGTAACAATATTAATACCAATCCCAGGAAAATACCAATTCCAGAATAAGCAAATCCTGCAAGGAAAGGCTCAATCTTTAGCATCATTTCTTGAAATGTACTAGAGGAATCAGTAAGGGCCTTTCCTATCCCTGCCATTATTAGTGATCCCCAGAAAAAGGCCAGTGAGATATTCAATATCCAAAAACCTAAATGGACACTATTTGAATAGCGTAAGTATCTCGATTGATTATGATCCCCCTTCAGCATGTAAAAAACGGAAGATAATAAAATCATTGAGTTGATTCCTATTGTACTACCCATAGCATGAGCAACAGTAATATGCGTCCCATGTGTTAATATATTTAAGCCAGGAATAGACATGAGTAAAGCCAAAATTAAATTCAGAAATACCCACACATCAGAGGCAAATAAAAATCGGAATGGCAACAAATGAATATGTCGTTCTGCTGTAGTAATGGATTTCCTCCAGTCCCAAATAATTTTACCAAGAATCAATAATTCCGTCATGCTCACACCATAAGCCAAATGTCTAATCCAGGGAGCAGAAGGAACAACATAGGTATGATGAGCCCATCCAAAAATCAAGTTAGTCAGGCCTAAAAAGTATAGTAAGAATGCTGTTTTCGACAAAGCCAGCTTTTTATTATTCCCAATACGTTCCATTAAGAATATGGCAGTGCCATATACTAATAAATTCCATGAACCTACCAGTGCTCCATAAGCTTTCCATTGAATGGTTATCTCTCGAACAATGTTTCCCGATATATAATCGAAAATCCAGGCATTGGCTTCTAAAAAGGTAAAGAAGAAAAAAGCAATTCCGGTTGCCCACATCCAAAGATAAACTGGCCACTTTGATTTTTTCTTAAAAACAGTTTTATAAAAATTAAAGGCAAACAATAACCAAGACAATAAAATTGGAAGTGCAAAAATAGGTGGGAATTCCCAATATTCTCTTCCACCAAACTGCCCTAAAAGATAGGATATAATGATTAGTACACCAGTACTTAGAAATATTCCTAAATGAATTTTAATCAATCTGTTGGAATGCCATTTTAAGCCTAAATACTTCGGAATATAATGATATATACCACCAATAGCGATCAAAAAAATCCAGGAAACCACTAATGAAACATGTAATGGCCGTGCCTTAAAAAATGGTATTTCGGGTAAAAAACCTGGAAAGATCATTTGAAATGCGCCAATACTTCCAAATATTAATCCAAATAATAAGGCTAACATTCCGGCCAATATAAAAATAAAAGAGGTATCCTTTTTCCTATTCATTAGTAGTATTTTCTAGCATTCCATACCAAGTTGATGAGCTATTATTCAAGGGATAATCAACTGAATTACCAATATATTTCAAATAGGCAATCAATGCATCAATTTCTTCCTTTTCCATATTGAAATTGGGCATTTTATTGGTTCCTGAAAGAATAAATGCACGAGCGTAGTTTTCTCCTTTATTGGTTTCAGATACAACATTGGTTAAATCAGGCCCCATATAACCACCTAAACCTAAAATCTGATGACATGAAATACAGTTGTATTTCTGAAAGACATCTTTACCTTCTCTAGCTTGTTCTGTGTAAAGTGAATGCCCTTTTGGAAAGGAAGTACCCGATGTGTACACCACATAGGAGTATGCAAAAAAGCTTAAAAAAAGAGACCAAAAAATCCATCTCTTATGCATTGTTTTCATTGGTTCCATAATCTTGAAATGGAAAATCAAATGGTTAATTGTTTAAAACAACTAAAAATACATCTGAATAATGATTAACATTATGCGCTAAATCATAGTTTTAATATGATTTTAAAATCTATTAATTAAGTGCTAGCAAATCGCTCAAGCTCAGCAATATTTAACAATTTAATGTCCTTATTGTGCAATGCAATAATTCTATCTTTATTGAAGTCGGATAAAGTTCTAATGGTTGTGGCAGTAGTAATACCCGCCATTTCCCCTATTTCACGTCGTGTAATTTTCACATTCAGAGTTTGATTATCTTCTTTGAGTCCAAATTTATTCTTCAACGATAGTAAGGCTTCGGCCAATCTATCTGCAACTCTTTTTTGCGATACGGATAGCACTTGGTTTTCAGATCTTTTTAAATCATTAGACAATAATTCTATTGTCTTCATACATAATTTATTACTACTCCTCAATAAGGTTTCAAAATTTTGAATTGGAATTTGACAGATCAATACCTCATCCATTGCAGTGGCTGTTGTACTGTACATTTGTTTTGCCAACATAGATCTATATCCCAGAATATCACCCTTTTTTGCAAAACGTATTATTTGGTCTTTTCCTTCATTACCACGCTTTGAAAGCTTTACTATTCCGCTATAAATACAAAACAATCCATGAGGATAATTACCTTCTTGAAAAATTTCCTCTCCCTTTTTATATTGAAAGTTCTTTTTATTTATAGATAGCTCACCCAATTCCAATTGGGATAATGAACAGAATACTTTCTTTTCATTATTGCACATGTCACAAGCTGGAATAGTATTTTCATGTCTCTTCATAATAACACATTTAGTAGTGAGAATAGGATAAAGAAATTTCAGCTAGGTCCTTATTATAAAAAGCACCTATATTTTCTTTTCTATTTAATGATTGCTCTACTATTATTAGGGCAATGCAAATTATATTTCTTAGCTCACACAACTCTCTGGAAATGGTAGTTCTTCTATACAATTTATCTGTTTCCCAATACAGTAGATCTAGACGAGATTTGGCACTTTCTAACCTTTTACGCGATCGCACTATGGCAACGAAATTGCTCATTATCGTTTGAACCTCCTCCCGATTATTGGTAACAAATATCTTTTCTTCAGGAGCTACGGTACCTGCGTCAGTCCAAAACGGAATAATGGACTCTCTTTTATCAATTCCTGCCAATTCTACATTTTCAGCTAATCTACTTCCCATAACCATTGCTTCAAGCAATGAATTTGAAGCCAGTCTATTTGCTCCATGTAAGCCTGTGTCGGCACATTCACCACAGGCGATTAAGTGTTTTAGATTGGTTTGTCCTTTACTATCTACCTTTATACCTCCACACAAATAATGCGCTACTGGAATTACTGGAATTAGATCTTCAAATAAATTTATACCTATATCCAAACATTTCTGGTATATGTTGGGAAAATGAGATTTGAATTTATCTTTATCCAGATGTCTACAATCCAGGTAGACATGTTTAGCACCAGAATATTTTAATTCGGAGTCAATTGCTCTGGATACAATGTCTCGCGAAGCCAACTCCATACGGTCATCATACTTTTCCATAAAACGCCGGCCCGTGCTATCTACTAAATAAGCTCCAAAACCTCTGACCGCTTCAGAAATAAGAAATGATGGACTTTTTTCAGGTTCGTATAATGCCGATGGATGGAATTGAATGAATTCCATATTCGTTATATGTGCTTTTGCTCTATAAGCCATAGCGATTCCATCTCCAGTTGCAATACGTGGATTGGTTGTATGTCTATAAACTTGCCCAATACCACCAGTAGCTAATAAAACACTATCTGCAGCATACGTCTCTATACAATTGGATTTCTCATTTAGTACATAAGCCCCATAACAAATGGCTGATTCACTTCCTTTCACTTGATGTTCTGTAATAAGCTCTATGGCAAAATGATGGGTTAATATTTTGACATTGGATAATGAAGCAACCTTTGCTAATAAGGTTCTTTCAATTTCGGCACCAGTAATATCCTTAAAATGAACAATTCTATTTTTGGAATGACCACCTTCCTTTGCTAGGTCAAGAGTGCCATTACCATTTAAATCGAAACTGGTCCCCCAACCTATCATTTCTTCCAGTACAGATGGTGCATTTCTGACAACTAATTCTACAATATCCTTATTGTTTATATAACCCCCTGCTTTACAAGTATCAGAAACATGACTTTCAAAACTATCCTCTAAATCTAGAACAGCAGCCACTCCACCTTGTGCGTATTTGGTATTCGACTCACTTTTATTTTCCTTGGTGATAATATGAATCTTTTTGGCAGGATGTTTTTCTGCAACCTTTATGGCATAAATTAATCCTGCTATCCCAGAACCAAGAATTAAAAAATCCGTCTGTATATACATCATTATCGTTCAGATATTTCCATCATTCTTTGAATTGGTAGAAGAGCCTTTCTACTTATCTCTGGATCCACAGTAACTTCTGGTAATTCATACCTAAGACATAAATACAGCTTTTCTACCGTGTTCAACCTCATAAAGGCACACTCTGAACAAGCACAGGTATTATCTTCCTTTACAGGTGCAGCAATCAACTCCTTATCGGGTACTTCTTGCTTCATCTTATGTAAAATGCCTGCTTCAGTTGCTACAATAAACTTTTGAGCACTGTCTTTTTTTACAAAATCAATCATTCCTGCTGTGGATCCTACATAGGTAGCAATACGTAGGATATGAGACTCCGATTCTGGATGAGCTATAATTCTAGCACCCGGGTGCTCATTGAATAGATTCACTATTTTTTCCAAAGAAAAGGCTTCATGAACAATACATGAACCATCCCAAAGTAGCATATCTCTTCCTGTACGACTCATAATATATTTCCCCAAATTCTTATCTGGAGCAAAAATTATTTTTTGATCTTTTGGTATCGAGTTAATTATTTTCTCTGCATTGGAAGATGTACATACCAAATCACTATATACTTTAACCTCTGCCGAAGTATTGATATAAGTTACCACCATGTGGTCTGGATGTTTTAATCTAAATGCTTTTAAATCTTCTCCACTACATGATTCTGCTAAGGAACAACCAGCATTTAAATCAGGAAGTAATACTTTTTTATTGGGATTTAGAATCTTTGCAGTTTCGGCCATAAAATGAACTCCTGCAAAGACAATTATATCAGCAGATGTCTTTGAGGCCATTTGAGACAAACCTAAACTATCACCAACATAATCTGCAATTTCTTGTATTTCTGGAACCTGATAATAATGCGCTAGAATAACCGCATTTTTTTCAATCTTCAATCGCTTAATTCCCTCTATAATATCTAAGTTTGGATCTAAAGTTATATTTAAAAATCCATCTTTCTTCAAATTAGCTTTTGCTAAGTTCAATTGCTCTTTCATACATCAAGTAAATAGACTGAAACCCACTATGTGCTAGCGCATTGTCTCATTTATAATCCATACAAAAATATCGAATATAACAAGCAATCTACATGACAATAATCATGTCAAAAACTAAGTTTTATAAGCTTTTTAAAAAAAAAGGTAGCCTGATCAGACTACCTTTATCATCATTTAGTTTAGGAATTATTTGGTTTCAGCTGGAGTGAATTTTAAGGATATAGAATTCACGCAATATCTAAGTCCTGTTTCAGTAGGTCCATCGTCGAAGAGGTGTCCTAAATGTCCACCGCAATTACCGCATACTATTTCAATCCTTTTCATATTAAGGCTATTGTCTACAACATGTACTACTCTATCTCCTGCTAACTTATTAGCAAAGCTAGGCCAACCAGAATGAGAATCGAATTTTTGACTACTTTCAAATAATGAATAACCACAGGCAGCACATTTATAAATACCTTTTTCATAATGATCATTATATGCTCCTGAGAAAGGATATTCCGTACCTTTTTCACGAAGAATTCTATATTCTTCAGCTGACAGCACCTCTTTCCATTCAGCTTCCGTTTTTTCTACATTATAGTGCTTCACTTCCACCTTATTTTTTAAAGGTAACTCTTGCGCATCACAAGAAATGAACATACTTAAACCAACTATGAATATAACTAACCTAAACATCATTTTTATTTAAAATTAAGCCAAATTTTTAATAGCTAATGACAGCTATGTGACAATCCATAAATTACGCAATTCTGGATTGAATCGACTGAAAATGTCCCATTACTTAATAACAAAGTATCTATTTGTAACAAATAGAAGGTTTTAACTGTAAAAACAAGCTTGTAACTACAATATTTATTAACTTCATAATTAGTATAAAAATGATGTTCTCAACTTAATTAATTTAAACATATGAAACTTTCAGATAGTAAAATTTTAATCACTGGAGGAAGCCTTGGTATTGGTAAAGCAATGGCAAAATTGTTCGTTGACCATGGAGCTAAGGTTATAATAACGGGAAGAAATGAAAATCGCCTAAAAGCAGCAGCAAAAGAGACTGGAGCCATACCCTTGGTATTCGACATTAGTAATTTTGATCAAATTGTATCTAAAACAGGTGAAATCATAAATATTTTAGGCGGTATTGACATTCTTGTTAATAATGCCGGTATTGGAGAGTTCGATTTGTTGGATGATATTACCATTGATAGTTTTCAAAGGGTTTTTAATACCAATGTTTTTGGACTGGCCTTGTTAACAAAAGAAGTCAGCAAAAGATTTAAAAAGCAAAACCATGGACAAATAATAAACCTTGGTTCCACGGCCTCAGCAAAAGGATTTGAATACGGTACGATTTATTCAGCATCTAAATTTGCCCTCAGGGGGATGACTCAATGCTGGCAAACAGAACTTCGAAGATACAATGTTCGAGTGACCCTGCTTAATCCAAGCGAGGTTACTACCGCATTTTCCGAAAATGTCAGCCGTAAAGAAAGGGAAAACGAGAGTAAAAAATTAGGACCTGAAGACATTGCATTTATGGCAAAAACAATTATAGAAATGGAAAATAAAGGCTTTATTCCTGAGATAACGGCCTGGGCTACCAACCCTTGGTAATATATTTCCCTATTATTCCATATTTAAGAGTGAAGAATAAATGAATTAGTTGCAGCTGCAACTAATTCGGAAATTATTGATACCTTCGTTCTTTAATCAGGACAAAATGAAATTTAACCTGCCCTATATACAAGAAGCTCTTCTTCCCTCATTGGGTAAGACAAATAAGCTCATTCACTTCTATTTAAACGAAAAGTTTAAGGAAAAGAATATTGATTTAAATAAAGAACAAGCCATCTTATTAAATATCATTCACGCCAATGATGGATTAATTCAAAATGAATTAGCCTATTTCACAAACCGTGATAAAACTTCATTAACCCGACTTATTCATTCCTTAGAGAAAAAAGGATTTGTTGCCAGAATCCCTTCCAAAACAGATAAGCGAAAGAATGAAATTTACCTTACCAAGTCAGGACATGTCATGATGGATAGTATAATTCCTATAATGAAACAAAGTGTTCTGGAATTAGAGGAAGGAATTAGCCAGGAGGAAAAAATAATAGTAAAAAAAGTTTTAACAAAAATGCGGAACAATATTGCCAACAATTCGAACGTTGCAATACCCACTAATTACGAATAAAATGAGACAATCGATTACTATTGGTCTAGGAATTCTAATTGCAGTAGCAGGATTCTATTTAACCGGAAAGTTAATAGACAGTAAAAAATCACCCAAGCAAGTCACCGCTAAAATTGTTAAAACCGTATTTACTGAAGAGGTATTGAATACGAATATCTCTATTCAGATACAAGCTGGAGGAAACATACAGGCCAAAGAGCGCATAGAAATATATTCTGAAGTCCAAGGGGTTATGATTAAAGGAACACGAGATTTTAGAACTGGAAATTCATTTCAAAAAGGAGATATCTTTTTAAGGGTTGATCCATCCGAATTTAAAGCTAGCCTTTTATCTCAAAAAAGTAACTTCTTTACTTTATTGACTGGTATCATGGCTGATTTACAATTGGATTACCCGGAAGAATATCCGGTTTGGAAGCAATACCTTCAAAATATTGATTTACAAAAGGATTTGCCCGAATTGCCGAAAACGCAGAAAGACAAATTGAAATATTTTCTGTCCGCCCGAAACATTATAACCAGCTTCCATCAAGTGAAGAATTTGGAGGTTCGTTTATCAAAATATGTATTAAGAGCACCCTTTTCAGGTATACTTACAGATAGTAATCTAAATCCGGGAACCCTAATTCGAGGGGGGCAAAAGCTTGGAGAATTTATCCGACCGGGGCGCTATGAAATTGAACTTTCTGTTCCGGCCTCCTTTTCATCTTATTTGAAGGTTGGAGAACAGGTACAGTTAGTGGATAAAACTTCGAATAAAATGTTCACTGGTAGCCTGGAAAGAATCAATGCTAAGGTTGAACAAAGCTCTCAGATGCTTAAAGTTTTTGTTTTATTAGAAAACCAGACACTCAAGGAGGGCATCTATTTAGAAGCGAGTATTCAAGGAAAAACGGAGACCGAGGTCTATGAGGTTCCAAGATCCCTATTAATCGATAATAAATCTCTTTTTATAGTTCAAAACAACCTGTTGAAATTAATTGAAATTGACCCTGTTTATTTCAATGAGTCTTCGGTTATTATTCGAGGTTTGGAAAATGGTCAAAATATATTAAGCCGTGCATTACCTGGAGCCTACAACGGCATGGAGGTAAAATTAGCAAGCGTTTCATCCTCTAATTAATCGCCATGAGAAAGATAATAGCTTACTTTATAAAATACAGAGTTCCGGTAAACGTAATCATTCTATTCTTTATTATTTTTGGTGTATTTGGAGCCCTTAAAATGAAGTCTTCATTTTTCCCTTTAACGGATGCCAATAAGATCAATATTACCGTCAACTACCCCGGGGCTTCTCCGGCAGAAATTGAAGAAGGCGTTGTATTAAAAATAGAAGACAATCTTAGAGGCTTAACCGGAATCGATCGGGTGACTTCTACCTCTAACGAGAACAATGCTAAAATCACCATTGAAACCATTAAGGGCTATAATATAGATGTCATACTAAGTGATGTCAAAAATGCAGTTGATAGAGTTCCCTCCTATCCTACCGGAATGGAACCTATAATAATAGCAAAGGAAGAAGGTATCCGTGAAACCATTAGTTTTAATGTAAGTGGTGAAAATGTTCCACTTTCAACCTTGAAGCATATAGCACGTGAAGTTGAAAATGACCTACGTGCCTTAGATGGTATATCACAAGTTACACTTACAGGTTTTCCACTGGAAGAAATAGAGATAGCCCTTTCTGAACATGAATTAAGAGCAAAAAATCTAACTTTCAATGAAGTAGCACATGCCGTTTCCTCAGCAAATATTATCACCACAGGTGGAAGTATTAAGACCAGTGAAGAAGATTATTTAATTCGTGCTTCAAACCGTTCTTACTATGCCAATGAATTGGATTATATCATCATTCGGGCAAATCCCAGTGGAGAAATTATTCGTTTGAGAGATGTTGCTACTATTCGGGACAAATGGAATGAAAATCCGGAAAGAATCTACTATAACGGTGATTTGGCGGTGAAAATCTCTGTTAAAAACACAAATAAAGAAGACCTTATTTCTTCTGCTGAGAAGGTGAATGCCTATATTGATAAATTCAATGTGCAACACGAAAATATTCAGCTACATATAGCAAATGATTCATCCATCACCCTGAATCAAAGAACCTTATTATTGGCTAAAAATGGAGTGATAGGTATTGGACTGGTACTTTTACTATTGGCTTTATTCCTAAACTTCAGACTTGGTATTTGGGTTGCTGCCGGTTTACCTGTAGCCTTCCTCGGGATGTTTGTTTTTGTCTCCTCATTTGGGGTCACCATAAATGTACTTTCTCTATTTGGAATGATCATCGTAATTGGTATTCTGGTAGATGATGGAATTGTAATCGCTGAAAATATATACCACCATTATGAAAAAGGTAAATCACCTGTTCGGGCTGCCATAGATGGAACCATGGAGGTGATCCCTCCTATTGTTTCAGCAATTCTGACTACTATTATTGCCTTTTCCACCTTCTTTTTCCTCGACGGAAGAATTGGAGAATTCTTCAGTGAAGTATCAACGATTGTTACCTTAACCTTATTAATTTCATTGATTGAAGCCCTAATCATTTTACCTGCCCACGTAGCCCATTCCAAAGCCATGAGAAAAGATAGCAAGGAATGGATAGCCTCTGTATATGCATCCAAACTCATGCACTTCATTCGTGATAGATGGTATCTTCCAACCCTACGTTTTTTTCTTCAACACAAAGTATTAGGTTTTGGAATTATCTTATTTGTCTTCAGCCTTACTATAGGTAGCATTGGTGGCGGAATTATTAAAACAACATTCTTTCCGGTGATCTCCAGTGATCGCGTATCGATAAACCTTAAAATGCCTCAAGGAACCAATGAAGCCATTACCGATTCCATTATCTCTTCAATCGAAATACTGGCCTGGGAGGTGAATGAAGATTTCACCGATAGACAAACCGGAGGAAACCAGGTTATCGAGAATGTTATTAAACAAATTGGTCCTGGCTCAGCTACTGCGAGTTTACAATTGAACCTTCTACCTGGTGAATTGAGAGATTTTGCAGCCTATGCCATTTCAAATGCACTTCAGGAAAAAGTAGGAATCATTCCGGGAACGGAAAGTTTAATCTTTGGTTCTGGTTCCAGCTTTGGAGGTAAACCTGTATCCGTTTCTCTACTGAGCAATGATATAACAGAACTTAAAGGAGCCAAAACATTTCTTAAAGCTGCCTTGGAAAAAAACAACTTATTAAAAGATGTATCAGATAATGATCCCGCAGGAATTAAAGAAATTAAGATCAACCTAAAGGAAAAAGCCTATCTCCTTGGATTGAATCTTAAAAGTGTAATGTCTCATATTCGAAATGGTTTCTTTGGATTTCAAGCCCAACGTTTTCAGCGTGGAAGGGATGAAATTAAGGTTTGGGTTCGATACGAAAAGTCAAACAGATCTTCCATACGTCAATTGGATGATATGTGGATTCCAACACCCACTGGTGAAAATGTTGCTTTTTCAGAAATTGCCACCTATACTATAGAACGTGGTGAAGTAGCGATCAACCATTTGGATGGAAAAAAGGAAATAAAAATTGAGGCAGATTTAAAAAATCCCAAAGAAAGTGCTTCTGATATTTTAGCAGATATTCAAACCAGAATTATGCCTGATATTCAGGCAAATTTCCCAACGGTTTCTGCACTCTATGAAGGGCAAAATAGAGAGGCTTCTAAGGTTGAGGCTTCAGGATGGAAGGTAATTCCTATTATCATGTTTCTAATATTTGCTGTAATTGCATTTACTTTTAGATCCTTTAGTCAGCCAATACTTCTTTTATCAATGGTTCCATTTGCTATTATTGGGGTTGCCTGGGGGCATTTCATTCATGGATTCGCAATCAATATTTTGTCCTGGTTAGGAATCATTGCCTTAATCGGAATTATGGTAAATGATGGCCTGGTATTGATTGCTAAATTCAATCAATACTTAAAAGAGGGAATGAAATTCGAACAAGCCATATTAACTGCCGGGAAATCTCGATTTAGAGCCATCTTCCTTACCTCTCTTACCACTATTGCCGGATTATCACCTCTAATTTTTGAAACAAGTAGACAAGCACAATTCCTAATTCCTATGGCCATTTCCATAGCCTACGGTATTGGTATTGCAACCGTACTTACCTTGGTAATGCTACCTATGCTATTGGCAACAGGAAATACTATTAAGGTACATTTTAGCTGGTTGTGGAAAGGGCAAAAACCGGAAAGAGAAGCTGTTGAACGAGCGATTAAAGAACTTAAAATTGAAGAAAATGAAATGGAATAAAATCCTGTTAATTAACTTCCTTCTAGTAGGATTTAGCTCTTTCGCTCAGGAAATCCTAAGTGTTGATAAGGCAGTAAAAATTGCTCTATCCAATAATTATGGAATTCATATTGCAAAAAACAATTTACAAAAGGCGGAAAACAACAACCATATTTACAACAAAGGCTTACTACCAAACCTTTCAGCCAATAGCTCTACATCGAGAAATAATGCCAGCTCTAAAAGTACTAATTCACAAGGGATAGAATCTGAAAACAGTAATGCAATTACCAAAAGTTACAGTGCAGGAGTTCAATTGTCCTATACCCTATTCGATGGTTTTCAAAGATGGTATAGTAATCTAAATCTAAAAGAATCTTTGGCATTAAGTAAGCTGGATGCAAGGCAAATAATAGAAAATACCTTGCTACAGGTGTATTCAACTTATTATACGGCAAGCCTTCTATCAGAGAATGTAAACAATCAATTGAAAATCCTTGAGGTTTCCAAAAATAGATTCGAACGAGCATTAATTAAAGAAAATTATGGACAGGTAACACAATTGGATGTATTAAATGCTGAAGTTGATATCAATAACGACAGTATTCGTCTTTTGGAATTAGAAAATCAATTACTCAATGTAAAAAGGGATTTAAATGTGTTATTGGGTAGACCAGTAGCTATTGAATTCACAACAGAATCGCAGGTAAACTTTAAACAAGATTTAAAAAAATCTAAACTATTGGAATATGCGTTAAATGAAAATGTTACCCTGCTACGTGGTCAAAAACAATTGGCCATAGGAGAAAATATTAAATCTTTAAATAAGGGTTATTGGTTACCAAAATTAAACTTCAATAGCTCATATAACTGGTCTTTGCAGGATAGTAATAATGAGCAACTATTTATTCTGAAGCAGCGTACAACAGGATTTAATACCGGATTGTCTTTATCCTGGAATATATTCGATGGAGGAAGAAGCATCATTCAAAATCAAAATTCAGCTATTGACATTTTAAATGCTGAAACTACACTTGAGCAAATCAAGCAGGAACTTACACGGGATGTTCACAATGCCTGGGCAAGCTATCAAAATGCCTTATATCTTTTGGAAGTACAAGCTAAAAATGTAGAAACCAATCAGAATAACTTCAAGCGTACAGAAGAAAAATTCAAATTGGGTCAAATCAACTCCATCACTTTTAGACAGGCTCAGGTGAATTTACTCAATGCACATACAAACTATAACAAAGCGGTATTTGATGCCAAGATCAGTGAGTTGCAATTATTACAATTGAGTGGGAAAATGGATTTAGTCAGTTTATAAGTAAACTTTATATATCCAGATCTCAATATACACAAGCCAGCCTCCAATTTAAAGAGGCTGGCTTCTTATTTTTGATAAATCAATGCAAATCAAATATCTCTATTAAATTAGAATTAATGAAGTCAAAAAAATACGGTTTGAAGTATCTAAACGTCAAATAAAAAAGACAAAAAAGCTTTTATTAAATATTATATAGTGCTTGAAAATCCGGTAACAATTAGCATTCTTTTCCGTAACTTCGAATCAAAATTTTTTTGAATGAACATTGAATTCAACAAAAACGAAGATGCCAATAAACAATTGGTGGCACAGCTGAAAAGTCGTTTAATTGCTGTCAAATTGGGTGGTGGTAAGAAAAAAATTGATAAAGAACACAGTAAGGGGAAACTTACCGCAAGGGAACGTATTCAATTACTTATCGATAAGGACTCAGAAAGTATTGAAATTGGAGCATTTGCCGGATGGGAAATGTACAAAGAATATGGAGGTTGTCCTGCCGCAGGTGTTATAGTTGTTATAGGATATGTGAAAGGTAAACAATGTGTTATTGTTGCTAATGATGCTACAGTAAAAGCTGGTGCATGGTTTCCTATTACCGCAAAGAAAAATCTTAGAGCACAGGAAATTGCAATGGAAAACAATTTACCGATTATTTACCTGGTAGATAGTGCAGGTGTTTTTCTACCACTTCAAGACGAAATCTTTCCAGACAAAGAACACTTTGGACGAATATTTAGAAATAACGCCATAATGAGTTCTATGGGTATCATTCAGATATCTGCAATAATGGGAAGTTGTGTTGCTGGTGGGGCTTATTTACCCATTATGAGTGATGAGGCCATGATTGTAGATAAAACGGGAAGTATATTCCTTGCTGGTCCCTATTTAGTCAAAGCCGCAATTGGTGAATCAACGGATAATGAAACCCTTGGTGGAGCTTCTACTCATTGTGAAATTTCTGGGGTTACAGACTATAAAGCCTTAAATGACGAAGATGCTATTCAGCGTATTCGTAACATTATAGACAAAATAGGTGAAAATCCCAAAGCTGGATTTAACAGAAAAGAAGCTGCGTTACCAAAAAAGTCCTTAGCTGATGTCTACGGGATCCTACCCGAATCAAGACAAAAGCCATACGATATGAAGGAGATGATATCTGTATTGGTTGACAATGGCAATTTCGAGGAGTACAAAGAACACTTCGGACAAACTATTGTTTGTGGTTATGCAAGAATCGATGGTTGGTCTGTAGGTATAGTGGCTAACCAAAGACAAGTTGTAAAAAATAAAAAGGGTGAAATGCAATTCGGAGGAGTTATTTATTCCGATTCTGCTGATAAGGCCGCACGTTTTATTATGAACTGCAACCAAAAGAAAATTCCCTTGGTATTCCTTCAAGATGTAACCGGATTTATGGTAGGATCAAGATCTGAGCATGGTGGAATTATTAAAGATGGTGCTAAAATGGTGAGTGCGATGGCAAACAGTGTAGTTCCCAAATTTACCATCGTTGTTGGAAATTCTTATGGAGCAGGTAACTATGCAATGTGTGGAAAAGCCTATGATCCTAGATTAATGGTATCCTGGCCTTCAGCTCAATTGGCTGTAATGGGCGGTGCTCAGGCTTCAAAAGTTTTACTCCAGATAGAAAAAGCTTCTAGAAAAGCAAAAGGAGAAAGTCTTGATGAGAAAGAAGAACAAGAACTATTGAATAAAATTACCAATAGATACAAAGAGCAATCCTCGCCATATTATGCTGCATCAAGAATTTGGGTAGACGCAATTATTGATCCAATTGATACTAGAAAATGGATTTCAATGGGAATAGAAGCTGCTGACCATAAGCCTATTGAAAAACCATATAATGTAGGGGTTATTCAAACTTGATTCTCCTTAGGAAATACTTATTAAGGAAGGTTAGATAATTCTTCTTATATTGCACAACTTAGGCGGTGAAACAACGCCTAAGTCACTTTATTTATTGTTATTATTTCAGATTTAGGATGCCTGCTAATGCATCCGTCAAAGAAAAAGAAAGTATCATGATAAAAAAATCTGTACTACTGTGCTTAGGTTTTGTATCCATTTGTCAACTGTCAGCTCAAGATAAACAGGCTTATACCCGGTCAACCAATCTTCAACAAGAAAGTACCCGATCTTATATAGGTAAACAAGATTCTACTGTCGAAGATCCATATCACTATCAGGATAGAGAAGAATATGAGATTCCCTTCGGAAGACCGATACTCAATCCAGATTTTTCTGATCCGGTAAGGTATTATGATTTCATGACTGAGCAGGTAGATAAATTTCTGAAAAATTATCAGGACCTTTTACAAGCAAACATGAACAATGGTACTGATAGTAAACTGGATAACATCCGATATTCCAGTCTTCAACATTTACAATATGCAGCCTATCGTTATAAACACATTGAAGCAGAAGAATTCGGTGATTATAACAAACAACTTCTCGCTAATTTCAGAGCTCTTGATGCTATTTATCGTAAGGATATTAATGAATACCTTAAAAAACGTGCAATAAAAGACAATAGCTATTTCTACTGGGAAGAATACTATAAGGCTGAAACAAGTTTATTTAATTCTATTTATACAATTGTAAGTGATCTTTTTGCCATTAAAAAAGATTTCGATTCTGTGAATGAATTAAAAAACAAACCAGATTACAGACTTGAATATAAATTACGTGAGTTAAATAATATTCAGGCCTATCGCGAGAGACTGTATGAGGAATATTTAAAGGTTTGGTTTAAGGGAGAAGAATTTTTCAAATTCGTTGATAATTGGGATCAATCGGGTATGGAAAAAAGTAAGGAGTTAACGCTTACCTATAGTAAGCAAGCTGGTCTTAACTTAAAGACTATCGATAAATATAAGAACAACATTACCTTTAAAAATACGATTAACAAATACATAAAGTATGTTCAGACGAGTTCTAAAAATACTTTTAAGAAAATTTCAGATATCGTAACTAAAAAGGAAAAAAATAAAGCCAACACCAAGGCCATTAACGAAATCTACTATACGTATAAGACCAGGGAGAGAGCTTACCTTAAGCAAATCCGTGACTATTTTAACGACATGGTGAAGACAAACCTGGGCATTGCAAAAATAGAAGCTGAAAAGCAGAAGTTAAAAGATATAAAGGAAAGAGAACAAAGAGAAAAGGAAGAGAAAAGAATTAAAGCTAAACAAGATCGTTGGCAATAAAATAATTAAGGGACATTTGTCCCTTTTTTTTGCACTAAAGTGAAGAAACGAATTAGTATTTTAGGCTGTGGCTGGTTGGGATTGCCTCTTGGAAAACATCTGGTAGATAAAGGTTTCAAGGTATTTGGAAGTATTCGATCGGAAGACAAAATCAAACAGGTAGAAGAGCAGGGGATTAATACCATTATAATTGACCTTGAAAAAGAAATTAAGAAGCAAGTATTATCAAAATTTTTAAACTCAGATGTACTAGTGATCTGCATACCTCCAAGGGTAGGAAAAAGTTACTCTGAACAGTTTTCTTCAATTGTTCATCTATTAAAAGAAAAAAGAATCCAGCTTCAAGTAATTTTCATAAGTTCTACTGCAATATATGATACTTGTTTTGATGAAATTACAGAATTAAATATCCACTATTCCAGTTCAAATAGAGCAAAACAATTAGTAGAGGCTGAAAACCTTTTTAAAGAAAACTTCCCCAATAATTTGGTTATTTTGAGATTGGCTGGACTTGCCGGTCCAGAAAGAAATCCGGGTAAATTTTTAGCAGGAAAAATGGATGTAATAAATCCCAAAGCACCTGTAAATTTCATTCATTTAAAGGATTGTATACAAATCATCCATAAAGTCATAATAGAATCCGTTCATTCAGAAATATTCAATGTCTGTGCTCCTCTACACCCCACACGTGAAGAATTTTATACACATCATAGTGAATTATTGGATCTAGATCCACCACAGTTTAATGTCTCAAAAGAATCCATAGGAAAGCTGATAAGCACTAATAAGTTAATTGATCAATTGAAGTATACTTTTAGTTATCCAAACCCTATGGAATTTGAATTTTAAGGGTTCAATCTTTCAATCAACCAATTAAAATCTTCTTGTAGTGTGTATCTTATTCTATCGTGCATTCTATTGGGTCTTCCCTGCCAAAATTCAATTGATTTTGGTTTGATAATATAGCCCCCCCAATATTCTGGTCTTGGAATTGGTTTCCCTTTATACTGAGATTCCAACTCCGAAAGTCTCTTATCCATTTCTTCTCGCGAAGAAACCACTTCACTTTGATCGGATGCCAAGGCACCAAGTTTACTACCATCAGGCCGAGATTCGAAATAACCATCTGAAAGATTTTCGGATAATTTTTCTGCGATACCTTTAATAATAATCTGGCGTTCCATAAATGGCCAGAAAAAAGACAAACAGACCTTAGGGTTCTCTTCCATCGCTCTCCCCTTTTCACTTTGGTAATTACTGTAAAAAACAAAACCTTCCCAAGTAAATCGCTTAAGTAGTACTATCCTACTTTTTGGAAATCCATCACTACCTACGGTAGACAAACTAACTGCATTGGCCTCATCAACACCACCCGAATCATCAGCATCATGAAACCAGGTACTAAAAAGCTGTATGGGATTTTCAGGAATGTTGGACTCTATCAACGCTTCCTTTTCGTAAATTTTCCTTTTTTTGCTTAAATCCTTATTCATAATATATGCCCATGTTAGTCTTATTACAAATATAAGATACTAGAGCTAGAGTACCTAATATACGGCCAATGTAGGCAAGAAAAATTGTTAAAGATCCCTGAAATAATAGTATTGAAAATCTATAATCCTGAATTTAAAATCACTTAGTTTGGTCTATGAATTCATTTTCATGTATCAAATCCATAAATATTGAACTAATTCATAGACATTTTACTTCTAAGTTACGCTATCAACCATTATTTTTCATAGTTTTAACATAACCCTATACCTAAACTTAAAATAACTGTTCTATATGATCAAAAGTGTATTTCGTCATATAAAAATACTTGTGCTTGTATTTTTAATATTTGGTGTTTCCACGTACTTATTTTGTTCCTATTTTCTAAGCCCCATGTATCAGTCGGTAGCTGTTTTATATCCACCAAATACTCATTCATTTTCACATTTGGTATCTGCCGGCATGCGATTTGGATACGATAAAGAAATAGGTGAACATGTAGAAATTCTGGAATCCAACCCTGTAAAAAATAGCTTGATACAGCAGTATGATTTAGGTGAACATTACAAGATTGACAAAGAAAGTCCCTATTTCAATGATTTGCTATTAGAAACTTACAATGATAATATTTCTATATCAAGAAGTATCAATAAGAGTATTCAGATAACTGTTTTGGATGAAGACCCTCGGCTTTCAGCTGAAATGGCTAATAGCTTAATCAGTTTGGCCGATCAACACAAGAGTGATATCATACATTCTAATTTGAAGCAAGCCACCAACTCCGCGAAAATCAGCTATGAAAATAAACATACATCAGTCCGTCTAATGTCCGATTCTTTGAATGCATTACGGAACATGGGTGAAGTAGTTTGGAACCTGGGTGAAGAGAGAAAATCTGGTCGCTATAGTAATTATGAGATGCAATATAGGAATGAACTAGATCAATTGTATAGTTTTAAAACTAAATATGAAGAATTAGAATCCCTGCTAAACCAGGAAGTTCCTAAATCATATATAATCAGTAGTGCTATCTCTTCGTCCAAGGCCGTTTTTCCACGCAAAGGATTAAGTGCATTACTTATGGGAGGAATTGCAGCATTAGCTGTTTTTATTGGCCTCCAAATAAAAGAAGAATAGGTGTCCTTTCTAAAAACATATCAGCATGGATTAGGGGCAAGTACCCTACTATTTACATCATTTATACTACTTGCATTGAAGTTTAATTCTGATTTGCTAATGGTTTTATCTGCTATAGGCATGTGTCTTTTAGGAATAATTATTTATCTGTTTAAAGCTGAAAAAATTATCTACAAGGTATTGCTATTTTCTTTACTATTTTCTTTAGAAATTCCTCTTCTGGCATCCAGTAAATTATCCTTTCCAGATGAATTGCTCATTGTTTTACTTTCCATTGTATCCACTGTTCACTTAATATGGAATGAACAATTTATGAAATACATATTCTCGACTTCATTGAGTAAAATTATTCTGCTTCATGCCTTTGTTTATATAGTAAGTAGCTTTTTTTCGAGTATGCCAATTGTCTCTGCCAAGTTTAGTTTTATTAATATACTTTATATGATCTGCGGCGTAGTGACAACCGTTTACTTACTTCAAAACAAGAAATTAAACTTTAAATCTTTAGTACACTTCTTTACCATTCCTCTATTTTTTATTTGTTTATATACCATCGTACATTTTGCTCCAAGTAACTTTTCATCCCAGGCTTCCATAACAATGGCTCAACCATTTTTTAAAGACCATACATTATTGAGTGCCTGTTTATCGTTGTTTGTACCTCTTTATATTTTTTATCCATTTATATACCCAAAGACAGCCTTAAGCCTTAAAATTGGAGCATTCACAATGGCCTCTCTTTTGTTATTCATCATTTTTATATCATCGAGCAGAGCTGCCTGGTTGAGCCTTGTTTTAGGTATATGTTTCTATATCTTTATTCTATTTAGAGGAAACTTTAAAGGTTTTCTTAGCCTGTTAGGATTAACGATTCTATTGTCTATAGCCTTTTCCGGGAATATATTAGATAGACTTAATTTAAATTCAAATAGCTCAGGTTCAGAATACGCCAGCTTAGGGGAACAATTTCTATCCTCTTCCAATATTCACAATGATGTATCCAATTTGGAACGTTTAAATCGCTGGAAATGTGCTATTAGAATGGCCAAAGATCATCCAATAATTGGTTTTGGACCTGGAACTTATCAATTTGAATACCTACCCTATCAGTTAGAAAAAGATAAAACACCAATAAGTGTAAATAACCCCTTTAATACAAAACAAGGATATGGTGGATCGGCGCATTCCGAATATTTTTTGGTATTGTCTGAAATGGGAATTTTAGGACTTTTCACTTGGGTATTCTTACTCTTGATTACAATCTACAGCTATTTTAAAATTCGGGAAAGTAAAATCATTTCACTGAAAAATAAACTTATATCGGATGCTATCGTATTGTCTTTGATTACTTTTTTTGGCCATTCTCTATTCAATAATTTTCTAAATACAGCAAAAACGGCTATCCCATTTTGGATTTTAATAGGTTTTCTATTGTATTTAACTCTTAAATTAAAGCATCATGAGAAAGGTTATTAGAAGGTTTCCTAAACTTGATTCTTTACTATACAAAGAGCAAGTTTATCTGAAATTAAGAAATAAAGAAGGTAGATTATTAAAGGATGAAATAGTCAGAGAATTACCTTTTATCTCGAAAAATAGTGAGCACTTTAAAGAATGGAAATCAAGACAGCATGCATTAAAAATGCTCTTTAAGTATTTGGATGAAAAAAAAGACAATCTAACGATTTTAGATCTGGGTTGTGGCAATGGATGGATGAGTGCAAAAATTGCAGATCGTGGTTTTGAGGTGACAGGAGTAGATATCAACTCAAAAGAGCTGGAACAGGCAAATCGTGTATTTTCGTCAGCAAGGCTTAATTTTGAATATGCAGACATCTTGAGAAACCCTCCTTTGGAATCATTTGATGTCATTATTCTGGCCTCTTCCATTCAATATTTCCCTTCTATAACAGAATTAATAGAAACACTATTGACCTATTTAAATCCAGGTGGAGAAATCCTTATTATGGAGACCCATTTTTATTCAAAGGATGAAATTACTAAGGCAAAAAAAAGATCTTTACAGTATTTCAATCAAATGGAAGCAAAGGAAATGGCATCCTTTTACTTTCATCATACCTTAGCGTCATTAGAATCTTTTAATTACAAAATAATACACCAAAACACTCCATCGTTTTTTAATAAATTACTGAATCCTTATAAGTCGATTTTTCCAATAATAACCATTTCAGGAAGTTCATCAGTATGATACCAGTAAAAGAAAAAATTGATTGTCCGACTTATTATACACTTATTCAAAATAATATTTTGAATGTTTTGGTGTACTTCGAGGCTTTCGATCACCCCTTAAAGTTGATTGAAATTCAAAACAACTGTTCGGAAAAATATGCTCTTGACAAACTAAACAAGGCCCTTGATACTTTACTGGAATCAAAAGTAATCTTTGAACATAAGGGATACTATTCCTTGCAATCACCCGTGACAGAATTAGTAGAAAAGAGATTAAAGAGTGAACATATTGCCGATCAATATTTTGAAAAATCTGATTTTTATATCAAAATTATTAAAACGATGCCCTTTGTTAGGTCAGTGGCTATATCCGGTTCTATGTCTAAAGGGGTGACACATAGTAATGGTGATATAGATTATTTTATTATTACTGAAAAAAATCGATTGTGGCTTGCCCGAACAATGCTTATTCTTTTTAAGAAGATATTTCTATTGAATTCTCGTAAGTACTTCTGTATTAATTATTTTATCGCCATCGATAATATGGTTGTACCGGACAAAAACATATTTACAGCAACAGAAATTGCCTACCTCATTCCAGTATATAATGCGGAATTGATAAAATCCTTTAAAGAATCCAATAATTGGATTAAAGCACATTACCCACATTTCAATCATCCTATTGAAAGAAGGGAACATAAAGGAACCCCAATTAGTAAAAAAATAATGGAATTTCTGTTAGGTGGAAGTATTGGGGACACATTAGACAAACTGTTTATGAAAATCACTATTAAACGATGGGATAAGAAATTCTCTAATTTTAATAGAGAAAAATTTGAACTCACCATGCGATCACAACGAGGTGTTTCTAAACACCATCCACGGGATTTTCAAAATAGAGTTTTGGATAAAATTTGCAAAACTAAAAGTCGGTTATACCCTTCTATTACAACAAAACTATAATGCATGAAGGTATTATTTAGTCATAGTTATTTCTTAGCTTTCGATCAAAAGCAGTTAGCTCAATCAAAGCCCTATCCTCCTCTGGGTACGATTTATGCAGCATCCTACATACGAGAACAAGGACATGAAGTAGCACTTTTTGATTCTAATTTTTCTAAAGGAGCTCAGGAAGTAATTCCTACTTTGGAGCAGTTTAAACCTGAGATATTGGTCATATATGATGACGGTTTTAACTACCTCACCAAAATGTGCCTTACAAATATGCGTTTGGCAACATTTGAAATGATCCGCATTGCAAAAAGTAAAGGAATTTTTGTAGTAGTATCTTCCAGTGATTCTACAGACCATTATACAGAATACTTAAAAAATGGTGCTGACATAATTATTATAGGAGAAGCAGAAGAAAGTTTAAACGAAATCATTCAGGCCAAAATCAATAATTCCAATTTTTCTGATTTAGATGGAATCGTTTATTTAGAACCCAATGGAGTTACAAAATCAAAAGCCAGAATTGTAAAAAAGGATTTAGACGAGCTACCTTTTCCGGCCTGGGATTTAGTGGATATTGAAAAATATAAATCTGCATGGAAAAAGCACGGTTATTTCTCCATTAATATTGCCACTACCAGAGGTTGTCCTTTTAAGTGTAACTGGTGTGCCAAACCAATTTATGGTAATCGATACAACAGCCATTCTCCACAATATATTGTATCACTAATTCAAATGATGCAAAAACAGTTTGATTTTGATCATATTTGGTTTTGCGATGATATATTTGGCTTAAAGCCCAATTGGGTACAAGAATTCGATAAACTGTTGGTTCAGGAAAATATAACCATTCGGTATAAAATACAATCCAGGGCAGATTTATTATTGAAGCCAGATACACTTCAAGCTTTAGCTTCCTCTGGATGTGATGAAATATGGATAGGTGCAGAATCCGGTTCACAAAAAATTCTGGACGCTATGGATAAGGGAACACAAGTTGAGCAAATTGCCAGTGCCACCTTAGGAATGAAGGCCCACAATATCAAACCATGCTTCTTTCTACAATTTGGATACTTAGGAGAAAATTGGGAGGATATACAACTTACTTTAAATATGGTAAAAGAACTGATGCCTTATGACATCGGTGTCTCGGTATCTTACCCATTACCAGGTACTCCATTTTATGAAAAAGTGAAGGATGAACTCAAAGGAAAAGCTAATTGGACAGATTCTGATGAACTTTTAGTGATGTATAAAAGTACCTACCAGGCAAAATTCTATAAATATCTGCATAGATATATTCATAACCTATTTCGTTCAAAACAAGCGAAGGAAGCCATTCAGGAAGGATTTAATCCTGGCCAATTATTGCGATTCCTTTACCACTCATCCAAGGCTCAATATGGAATTCTTCGTGTACGAACAAGTATGAAAAAAGATGATTTATGAAGCTAAACACAGCTAAAGAAGCTTTTTCAGAGCAGTCGAGTGAGTTCGATGAAATATATAGTAAAAATATTATTACTAATTATGGTCGTCAAAGAATACGTACTTTACTGGATAAATTCTTAGATCCCAACTCAGAGATACTTGAATTGAATGGTGGTACTGGTGAAGATGCTATATACCTTGCTAAGCAAGGCCATACTGTACATAGTACAGATATCTCTGATGACATGATAGGTATCATGAATACCAAAATTCAAAAGGAAAATTTATCTAAGCAAATTACTACAAGACAATTAGACTATCATCAACTAGAACAACTAGACGGACATAAATACGATCTAATTTATTCCAATTTTGGAGGCTTAAATTGTACTAAGAATCTGGATCAGGTATTAGAAACTATGCCCTCTTTATTAAAGACTAATGGTAAAATATGTTTAGTTGTTATGCCATCAACGAGCCTTTGGGAACTTCTCATTGCTCTAAAAGGTAATTTTAAACTGGCCTTCAGACGTTTAAAGAAAAATGGTACCCCTTCTCATATTACGGGTAAACACTTTTTGTCCTGGTATTATAGCCCAAGTTTTATTAAAAATCAATTAAAGGAAAGTTGTAAAACCTTAGCCATTGAAGCCCTTTGTGTTTGTGTACCACCAGTTTATTACGAAAGACATATCAGTTCCAGGCCTGGACTATTTCGATTTTTTAAAGGCTGTGAAAATCTATTAAAGGCAAAACGACCTTTTCGATCATTAGGTGACTACTTTATCATAATCCTGGAAAAGAAATAGTTTAATTGGTATTATCCTTTCACTTTTTTTGCCTTTTCCCAATAAACGTCCATTTGCGCTAAATTCATGGAATCCCAATCTTTGCCTTCCAATGCAATTAATTGTTCCATATGCTGGAAACGTTTAATGAATTTTAAATTAGTTCTTGATAAGGCGTCCTCTGGATTTATGTTTACATGACGGGCATAATTAATAAGTGCAAAAAGTAAATCTCCAAATTCACCTTCCGCTGCATCCATATCTCCAATTTCTATTTCATGGTGAAACTCTGCCAACTCCTCTTCTACTTTAGCCCAAACTTGCTCAGAATTCTCCCAATCGAAGCCGACACCTTTTACCTTATCCTGAATTCGATAAGCTTTTACTAAAGCAGGTAACGATAGTGGAACCCCTTCCAGAACAGAAGCGTTTTTATCTCCTTTTTCTTTTAATTTCAAACGCTCCCAATTTGCCTTAACTTCCTCCTCATTTTCAACCTTAACATCTCCATAAATATGGGGATGTCTGAAAATTAATTTCTCACACAGTGCATCGATAACATCTGTAATATTAAAAGCATTTTTTTCTTCCCCAATTCTAGAATAAAAGACCAGGTGAAGTAATATATCTCCTATTTCTTTTTTTACCTCGTCAAGATCTCCTTCCAGAATGGCATCAGATAATTCGTAGGTTTCCTCAATCGTAAGATGACGCAAACTTTCTAAAGTCTGTTTTTTATCCCAGGGACATTGTTCCCTAAGTTCATCCATTATATCCAATAAGCGTTCAAATGCAACCTTTGCCTCTTCTCTATTTGCCTTTTTCATTTTATTCAATTATGCTTAAACCTATTCTTTTCTGAGCTAAATCCACACTTATCACAGTTGCTTCAACAATTTGATTCAGCTTTATATATTGATGTATATCATCTACAAAACCATTGTGAACCTTTGAAACATGAATCAAGCCATTTTCCTTAATTCCAATATCTACAAAAGCGCCAAATTGTACAATGTTTTTTACTTGTCCCTGAACTTTCATTCCAATTTCCAAATCAGAAATATCCTTTAGCTTATTATCCAAGGGTACTTGTTCCATATCCTTTCGTACATCCAATCCGGGTTTCAATAAAGCCTCTCGAATATCATTAAAGGTATGCTCTCCCCAAGATAAATCTGAAGAAAGTGTGGCAAAATCCAATTGTCTGATTTTCTCTCTTTCCAATCGAAAATCCTTAATGGACAACTTCTTTAATAGCTTATTTAACTCCTCATAATTTTCCGGATGAACCCATGTATTATCCAGTATATTAGAACCACCTTTAACTCTTAAAAAGGCAGCTGCTTGTTGAAAGGTTTTGGCTCCTAATCCCTTCACTTTTAATAATTCTTCACGGGACTTAAATGGACCATTCTCTTCTCTAAATTGTACTATTTTCTCAGCCAATTTTGGAGTTAAACCAGAAATATAACTTAAGAGGTGTTCGCTAGCCGTATTAATATTTACGCCCACTGCATTTACACAACGAACAACTGTATTGTTCAAAGATTCTTTTAATGCCAGTTGATCTACATCATGCTGGTATTGTCCGACACCTATTGATTTGGGGTCAATTTTTATTAATTCAGCCAATGGGTCCATTAACCTTCGTCCTATAGACACCGCTCCTCTGACAGTAATATCGAAACTAGGAAATTCCTTTCTAGCCAAAGGTGAAGCAGAATAGATAGAAGCTCCACTTTCATCTACCATATAAACTGGTGTTTTAGAATAGTGTGTTTGCTTTTTAACAAATGAAAAGGTCTCCTTTCCTGCAGTTCCATTTCCTACAGCAATAGCTTCAATTTTATATACCTCAATTAATCGTTTCAATTTCTTTGAGGCCATGATCCCTTTTTCCCTTGAAGTATGGGGATAAATCGTTTCATTATGTAATAAGGAACCTTGAGCATCTATACACACCAATTTACAGCCTGTTCTAAAACCTGGATCTAAAGCCAAAATTCTTTTTTCACCCAATGGTGCAGATAGTAATAATTGCTCCAGGTTAGAACCAAAATGACTAATTGCAATTTCATCCGCACTTTCCTTGGCTTTTTTGATTACCTCTTTACTAATGTTCGGTAAAAGGCTTTTTGAATAAGCACGTAAAATTCCTTTATCCACCCAGGTAGAAGTCGTACTTCCTGATTTGATATATCGTCTATGGAAATTTTCAATACAATAAGCTTTATCCGCCTGAAAGGATAATTTAATGGCTTTTTCATTTTCGGCTCTATGCAAAGCCAAAAATCTATGAGATGCTATTCTTTTAATGGAAGATGTATTATCCAAATAATCTTTATAACGGGATTGTAATTCCGTACTAGCTTCCTTATGAACCTTTGACTTCAACTGTCCATGATTCCAGAAATTAGTCCGAAGAAAATTTCTATTGGATATATTTTCACTGATCCATACCGCTATAAGGTCCAGTGCACCATCCATCACTTCATCTACTGTAGGGAAGGCTTCACATTTAAAACGATTGGCGGCCCCTTCGATATCGGAGTGATTTTGGGCCATTATCATTTTTGATAAAGGCTCCAAACCATTGGCAATCGCGACATCTGACTTCTTTACTCTTGTTTTTTTATAGGGTAAAAATAAATCTTCCAGATGAGTAAGGTCAAAACAATTTTCAATTGAATCAATAAGGCCTTTATCCTGAATATTTGATTCATCTAAAGTCTTTAATATGTGTTTTTTCCTTTGAATAATTTCCGCAAAACGATGTCGTAATTGATCAATTCGTTCCAGATCAACTTCATCTAGATTGCCTGTTTTGTCTTTTCGGTAACGGGCTATAAAAGGAATGGTACAGTCTTGATCAAAAAGAGAAAGTACTTGTTGAACACCTTGAGCATTAAAATTTCCTTCCTTTACAATAAATTCCTCTAAAATCATGTTTTGAGACCTTCTCCTAAGCTTATTTAATTCTTTTTCCTGATCTATCTATCCTCCAATAAAGTCCTGTTTTGGCAATTCCCTGATACCCAAATCCAAGCTCTATAAAACCACCAAACCTTCTACTAAATTGACTTTTATATCCGATAGGATATACCTGATACACCGGACCATTTCCGTATACCAAATCACGAAACATCGGAATGTTTTTATTATCGGTACCAAATTCATTCAATCTCAAAGAAGATGAATACATATATCCGATGGCTACAGAAGAATAGAAAGTTCCTTCATAAAAATTGTCGTCTGAATAATGGTAATCCCCTTTCAACCACAATTGATAAATATTTGCTTTATATTGACTAAAATAATTACCATTTCCCACCTTAAAGTTCACCAGATCCGTCGCTACATGGCTATAATTAAATTGCATACCAAGTGCAATTTTATCCACTATACCATAGGTGAAATCTAATCCAAAAGTTCCAGAATTGTTTTGAATAGTAAAGCCCTCTGATTTAAGATCCTCTACAATAGGATTATAATAAGCATAAGATATCCCTACATGATTATTATCGTATGCGTGAACTTGCGAACTTACATCCGTAATCAAACTGATGAGAACAATTAATAAAAGGGCAATTTTTTTCATCTATAAAACCTTTTCAATGGAAGCTTCCATTCTCTTTTTGTATGTCTCAAAAACATCGCCTGTACTTGGTCCTGAAAACCCTGTATGAATTTGAACAACATTCCCCTTTTTATCCAATAAGATACTTGTAGGATAAGACATTATTTTATTTAACATTGGGAATGCTTCTGAGGCCACTTTCTTTGAAGCGAAACCTCCAATACCAAAATCGTAAGGCAATTCATAGTAATCTACCAATTTTGATAAATCCTTTCTCGCCTGTTCCAAATCTTTAGTTGCTTCAAACGCAATACCTATAATTTCTAAACCACGGTCATGATATTTAGTATATAGTTCCTCAAAATATGCACATTCATCCATACAATTCGGACACCAACTTCCCATAATTTGAATTAGAACTACACGATCTTGATATTTCTCATCTTGCAGAGAAATAGTGTCTGACTTTAAACCTGGGAATTTGAAATCAATAGTCTTATAACCTTCTTTTAGATAGGTTAACTTATACGGATCGGACAAATGGAAATTTTCATTCCTTACAGCTTTCCAGGTAGTAGAATAATGTGATCCAGAGTTAAATACCCCTTTAATAGTATCCCCGGAAAGTGTACCTCTAAAATAGAAAGCATGTGAACCGTCAAATGCTGTAAGCACCATAGTTGAATCAACAACTTGTCCCTCCAAAAAACGAAAATCTCCTGTTTCTGTTAGAAAAGTACCGGTTATTTTATCCCCTATTTGGCTAAAACTACCTATGGCTGGATAGGCATCCTCCCCTTCATTAAAAATGGTTTCCCATTTTCCAGAGAAATCATATTTTTTACCGTAGAAAGTTGTTCCTACTCTATAGTTTAAACCAAACTCACAGTGTAATGGAAGCTTGTATTCCGGTCCCTTAGCCAGGTTATGAAAATAACCATCCATACGGTTACCCTTTCGGGTCAATACCAATACACCGTTGAATACAGCTAATTCAACAGTAATGCTATCACCATTTACTTGAACTATATGACCCGATATTTCCTCAGCACCATTAATTAGTGTCATTTCTAATTGATCATTGACACTGTCTAGTTTGAATTCAAAGGGTAAATTAACACTATCATCAGTCATTAAATCCAACTCCCCTCTCCAAAGTCCAACAGGAATCTTTTCAGCTACTCCATTCTCTGTTACCAGATTATCTGGATTAGAAGTACAGGCACTTAATACCCCAAGAGTAATAACACTAAAACTTAACCTACGTAACATCAATACAAATTTTGATTTATCCATTAACAATATTCTAAATTTCTTTATTATAATAAACTTTGAAATAGTTCATTCCTATTTCGTCATCGTACCCTTTTTCCAAATATTGATCTGCAGGATTTCGAGGGTCATTTTTCAACCTGATCTCAATTGGAATATCCAATTTAATAATATTCTTTAGTTGAACCTGGGCCTTTTTTACAGCTTCCTCTGTTAATTGAAATTCCTGAGGTCTTTCTATACCTCTGTCCTCATCATAATTTTTACTATACTCTGAAAAACGCTGTTTGCTACTTTCATCCGGCAATACTTTCTCTATAAATTCTTTCTCTTGAAAGTTTTCATTGGTCTTCAAATACGACAGGGATTTATCAATAAATGCAGCTTGTTCTTTTTTATCTTCTACAGCAAGTACATCTTTTCCGAAGTCCTTACATAATTGAATTTGACTCAAAGCATGGAACCTGTCATCACAAATATCTTCAACAGACAAGAAATCTTCACGCCAAAATCTTGCTTCCTGAGCGTTAGCATCCACCATCATTACACGGTAGCCATCTTCACTTTCAGCATTAAGAATGATCGCACCTTTATCCAACTTCTTAATGTGAATTCCATTTTCTACAGAAAATTGGAGATCATTACCGGTGTATTTTAAAAAGGTATCCCGACTTTCAGATTTAAATATACCTATTCCATCTACTTGTTCATCCTCAAATCGTAGTCCTTTAAGATGGCAGATATATACCTCTCCTTTTTTGATTTTAGGGTGTTCCGATTGATTATGAAGATGCTTAGCCATTAAAATGGAAACGTCCTTTAAGTCACACTCCTTGTTGAAAAAGGAAGATGCATAAGTATACATTTCATTAAGCCTTAAATCCCCTTCGTGCATCAATTTATAATATACATTCTCTTTAAATGGTGTGAAAAAATACTCTTCAAGCACTATTTTCACCTCATCATCAAGAGGATAGGCTTCCTCACTATGGATACATCCTTCATCCAATCCTTTATTCCCTACAAGATGTACAAACATCTCATCCACAAATGTCAATGACTTATCTACCATACTACAAAAGTATTAACTGCTCTATATAATCGGTCCCTACTTGTTTATTCAATTTTTCCAGCAATTCATCCTTTGAGAATTGCAATTGATATTTAAGTGCAGGACCATTTAATTTTACAAAAAGTTTCTTTCCCTTAAGAAATATTTCCACGGTAGCTATCAGAATAGTTTTTTCCACACAGGAATCCCAGGCACTGATGTACTTCAATTCCATCATTTTGCGTTCCAGGTCTAATTCCTTGAACATCTGTTCAAATAGTGACCCCATATCCTTCGTTCTACCGTCTCGCATAGCTATTTTAAATCAAAAATTATATGCTCTGGTTTCAATCTCTTCACCAAAGATTCTATACGATCCACATGGGTATCTGTAATGAAAATTTGACCGAAATACTCTAGATTTACCAGTTTTATAAGCTCTTCTACTCTTAACTCATCTAATTTGTCAAAAATATCGTCAAGAAGTAAAATTGGCTTTTTCTTTGTTAACCTTTTCAGCAATTCAAATTGTGCTAATCTCAGGGCAATTAAAAAGCTTTTTTGTTGTCCTTGAGATCCAAATCGTTTTATTGGATGACCATTCATATTGAAAAGCAAATCATCCCGATGGATTCCCACCGAAGTATGCTGTAACCGCATATCTTTATCCAATGCCTGATCCAATAATATATCCAAATTACACTCCTTAAGTTTGGAATCATAAAGCAACTGTATTGATTCCGCATCGGAAGAAATTGCTGCGTAATATTTAGAAATTAAAGGATTCAATTCTTCAATAAAAGTAGATCTCTTTTCAAAAATCTCTTGCCCCGTTTTGGATAAGATGGAATTATAAACATCCAATTGATCTTTATCGAAGGCTTGATTTTGTAAAAAATATTTCAGTAGCGCATTTCGCTGACTAAGCGTTTTATTGTATCCCATTAAAGAATTCAAATAGCTCTTGTCAGTTTGAGAAATTACAGCATCCATAAATTTCCTTCGGTACTCTCCCCCATCGACGATTAAATTTCTATCGTAAGGTGAAATCATTACCAAAGGAATTTTCCCTATATGGTGACTCAGTTTTTCATATTCCTTCTCATTTCTTTTAACAATCTTCTTACTTCCTTTTTTTACGGAACATAGAATTTTATCCTCCCCTAATTCAGATTCATATTTCCCCTCCACCATGAAAAATATTTCATCGTGATGGATATTATTTTTATCAACTGGATTAGAAAAGCTTTTACAAAATGACAAGTAATAAATAGCATCCAAAATATTGGTTTTACCAACACCGTTATTACCAACAAAACAATTGATTTTTGGCGAAAACGATAAGGACTTATCCTTGTAATTTTTGAAGTTTAAAAGATGAACTTCTTTTAGAAACATCTACATTTTTTTAGGGACATAAAAATATTGATTTTTTTCGAAAATTCAGCAAGAACCGAATGAAAATTGAGACGAAAAAACTACAAATAAAAATCAGATCTAAAAAACCGAAAGTCCACATATCCCAGTTATTAATCGTTTAGTAAATTAGTTTGTATAAAAGTCTTAGGCTACATACCTAGCATGCTTATTAAAAAAACAGATTGGTAATGAGAATGTCTTGTTCTTTTGCCTTGATGCAAAATGAACCAATCCAGGACGTCCGGGACAAGACTTCTTTTAAATAATTAGAAAATACTACGCTTCCTTCCGGACTGTAAAAATAACTCGCTCCGCTCAAACAGATTTTTACAAAAAGTCCTGCAGTCTTCTTGATTTTCAAACTATTTAAAAAATGTCGATATAGTTTTACTAGTTCGGATGCCTTTTTGAAAGTCAAAATTAAGATTTAAGGAATGAAGAAACGAAATGGCGTTTATATTGATGACGAAGGAATCAATATAAAATTAGCCTGTAGATTCGAAATGACTGTCCCGAAGGGAAATCATTATTTTGACAAGATTTTTTGCTTTCTTTTTTATCGAATGAAAAAAGAAAGAGCCTAGCGGCTTGAGCGAAATAAAGAGGCGGTTTAATAACAACTAAAAAAAAATCCATAACACAACATTATGGATTTTAAAATATTATTTAAGTACTGTTTAATTTCTCTGTACTCTATCCATTTGAACCAATTTCAAATAGATCTCTCTACCAACCCAGGCATCTGAAGCTGCATAACGCATTTGGCCTTCAGATAATGATTCAGCTTCCCAATTGGAAACTTGCTGACGTTTACTTAAGTAAAATCCAAGAAGAATTCCCGTTAATTTTTGAGCTCCAATACTCTTAAAGCCATATTTAGGTGCCAATAAATTTAGATCGACAATTGAGCGTGGAGTAAAAGAATAACTACGCTGAAGCTCCTTGAAATCGTCAATAACAGCAACTCCTGATTTAATAATCTTTTCATCATTAAATAAATCAAGAATTTCTTGTGGCAATTTAAACTTGTGAATACGCAATAAGAAGGAAATATCTTTTGTAGCAAGTTGTAATAGACATGCAGTATTTCTCTGCCCCTTTTTAAAGCTTGGTTTAGTTTCCGTATCCACACCGATAACACCTTCCACACTAAGGATAGCTGCCGCAGCAATTGCATCTTCTGTTGTTTCTATTAAAACAACTTCTCCCTTAAAAAAATCCCTAGGTAATTTTTTAAGCTCCTCTTTACTAATTTCTATTCCTGACTCAGCTGTTATTATCATACTCTTCCGTATCACTTATACGTCTTTGTTATTTTTTCCTTTCTGCTTCAACCCATGCAGTTTCCCACATTGAAGCACACAAAAGTATGGATTTTTTTAATTGTTTCGTAATCATTTGATTAAGCTTTTTATGATAAGCCCTTTTAAAACTCAAACTATAATCAGCTTTTAATCGATTATTTCTGGCTGTAATGCCAAAAACATCCTGTGCCATAACATCCTGTAACTCCTTGTGCATAAGCAATACAGAGTCTTTTAGCTGATGTGAATTATGAATGGTTTCCCAAATAGTTGCAGGTATATCAACAATCGTGTCCGATTGAATACCATATAACTCATATTCCTCAAAAAACAGCTCAGGAAGTGCAGATTCCCACAAACTATGAATACCATTTTGGCCTGTTAAATGTCCATCGTAATTTTCGGTAGTATGCAAGGGTACACAAGCATCTGAAATATAATGCCCTAATTCCCCCGATAATCTTAAAATAAGTGATTTTTGATTGAATCTTATGGCTGTTTTAAGCTCATTAAAAACTCTGAGGATATGCCATGGCAATATACCATTTGATCTACAAGAATCATTGGCTTCACAAAATTCTAAAAAGTCATCATCCTGGAAATTTTGCTTATTGAGATGATAACGCTCTAAATCAATATAATGAAGTGAGAACTCAGAAATTGCTGTATTTTTTCGAATATCCGGGATAACTGAAAGATCCACCAATCGATTCAAATGGGGCCTGTAAAACTTCAATCTTTCCTCCGGTAAGCAAAATACCGCATATTCATTAATTTTTCTATGCGCATAAAATCCCCAGGGAAATAGAGAGAATGACAATAAGCTAAGTGTTAAGAATACTATTGACTTCATAATTATTTCATTTACATTAATATTATATAAATGAAATTATGATAATCTTCCGGATGACCTATTTAGAAACGGTATATTGTTCAGTATAGGCGACAAGTGACTTTCCCTGAAGGACAGGTATTTTTTCTGTCATATCATGAGCTAAGCACAAACGAACATCATCATTGATGTCTAATTTTGATAAACGCTTTCTATGAGAAGAATCTTCCAAAGCATTATAAAGGTCTTTTTTCGAGGCATTATACAGCCTACCGGAAGCTAGCACACTATCGCAATCACTGGTAAATCCTTCAGCCATCAATTTTGATGACAGCGCACCGGCGAAGAGTGTATCCTCCAGGCAAAATCTACCTTTCCAGCCTGAACAACAAATTATAACATCCTGTTGTTTTTCTTTTAACCAGTTAACCAAAGCCGTCAAATTCAGGAATGAACCGATAACTACCTGATGATCCGCCTTGGCAATGTCAATCATTTTTGTACCATTGGTTGTTGTCATTACCAAAGTCCGACCTTCTAATTCATCCCGGTTTAGGTACTGCAGCGGAGAATTTCCAAAATCAAAACCTTTTACCATTTGACCATTTCTTTCGGCCGCCAGGATATGGTCATTTCCATTTTTATATTCTAATGCTTCCTCAACCGTTGAAACAGGGATAATTTGCTTTATACCATTTTCGATAGCTAAACACATAGAGGAGGTTGCTCTTAAGACATCAACAACAACAACTATACTTTTTCTATCTGAGAATAAATGAAATAAATCTGGACTAAGGCAAACCTGTAGGTTGGGAGAATTTAGCATATAAACTTTTTTGGAGAATAATTTAATTTAATAAATGCGACCTGTAAATTCACTTACAGGTCGCACTAAAGATATTAAGCTTTTTTATAAAATGGTAATTTTACCAATTTAGCTTTTAATTGCTTTTTTCTTACAGCGATGTAAATCTCACCATTTAAAGCATTGTAATTACTTTTTACATAGCCTAATCCCACTGCTATCTTCATAGAAGGAGACATAGTTCCGGAAGTCACTCTACCTATTACTTCACCAGCTTCATTTACTATTGGATAATCGTGTCTTGGAATCCCTCTGTCTACCATTTCGAATGCAACCAATTTATTGCTTGCACCTTCTTCTTTTTGCTTCTTTAGGTTCTCTGAATTGGTAAATGTCTTAGTAAATTTAGTAACCCAACCTAGTCCTGCTTCAATAGGAGAAGTAGTGTCATCCAAATCATTTCCATATAAACAGAATCCCATTTCCAATCTCAAAGTATCACGAGCAGCCAAGCCAATAGGTTTTATCCCCTCTTCTTTTCCTGCTTCGAACAATGCATTCCAAATAGCTACGGCATCTTCATTTTTAAAGTACAATTCAAATCCACCTGATCCGGTATAGCCAGTTGCAGAAATAATTATATCATCAATACCAGCAAAAGTTGCCTTTTCGAATGTATAATACTTCATTGCTGAAAGATCAACTGAGGTCAATTTTTGCATTACCTCAGTAGCTTTTGGTCCTTGAACAGCCAACATAGAAATATCATCTGAAATATTGGTCATTTCAACACCTTCTGTATTTCTTTCAGAAATCCAGTTCCAATCCTTCTCTATATTAGAAGCATTAACTACCAATAAATACTCATCTGATGACATTTTATATACCAATAAGTCATCTACTATACCACCTGTTTCATTTGGAAGACAAGTGTATTGAGCCTTACCATCTACAAGCTTAGATGCATCATTACTACATAATTTTTGAATTAAATCCAGGGCCTTATCACCTTTCAATACAAATTCTCCCATGTGAGAAACATCAAAGACACCAACACTATTACGAACAGATTCATGTTCTACGTTAATACCTTCATATTGTACTGGCATATTATAGCCTGCGAAAGGAACCATTTTGGCACCCAAACCTTCATGTATAGCAGTTAAAGCTGTATTTTTCATTTCCAAATATCTTTTAACGGTTCAAAAGCCATTTTATAAGCTAAATTACCATGATCACTAGATTGTTCCAGAATAAACAGTGCCAAAAATATCTAACATCGATTTAGAATCTTTCCAGCTCAGCGAAAATAATACTTTTCGCATTCTCCTAAAAATTTTAATGACAAAAGCATACGTTATCTAATGCAAAAAATTGAAAAAGTAATTTCGATTGTACAACTAAATTGATAAGATAATACTACAGTTCCTTTCAGGCTGCCATCCCGAAGCTTCGGGATGGCTTCTTTTTCATCGAATGGAAAAAGAAAGAGCCTAGCGGCTTGAGCGAAATATCAATGCGGATTAATCCAATATTCTTATTAAAGAAAATATGTCTAATATCAACAAAAGAAGCGGTATGAAACAATTTTTATCTTATTTTAGTAGATAAGTTTAGAACAAAAAAAAACAGTATGAAAAAAATAGTATTCTCCTTTTTAACAATAGGTCTATTAGCTTTTAGTTCATGTACTAATGAACCAAGCGTAAAAAGTACAGATAAAGAAGAAACAACTACAAAAGTTGCTAAGCATTACACCTTACTTACTGGTCAAACAGCTATGCGATGGACGGCATTCAAATTTACTGAACGTCTTGGGGTAATAGGTACTTTTAATAAAATTATGGTCAAAGAAAAAGTTGAAGGCGATGGTCTATCTGCTGCTCTTATGGGCCTAGAATTTAAAATTCCAGTGTCAGAAATAAATTCAAACAACGAAGACAGAGACGGTAAAATTATTAATTACTTCTTCGGAGTAATGAAAGAAACTACTGCAATTACAGGAACATTTGGTGAATTTAACGGAGATGATACCGGTGGGAATTGTAATGTCATCATCAATATGAACGGACAAAGCAAATCTGTAAACTTTGAATATATGGTAGACGAAAGAGCCTTAGGCTTGAGTACCCTAATCGATTTGAATAATTGGGATGGAGAATTTGCCTTACAATCTATCAATAAAAAGTGTGAAGATCTTCACAAAGGTACAGATGGAAAAAGTTTTATTTGGCCAGAAGTAAAACTTCAAATTTCTATTCCGATAGCTAAATAATACCATTTCTGATGTAAAAAAATAAACCCCGATGTAAAACATCGGGGTTTTCTGTATTTATTGGATTGAACTCTCTCCAAAACAATCCAAATAAATACATTCTTTCAAATTGAAAATTTATATTTCAACTAAGCATTCATCGGAATAATATGCATTGATATCATCCCTAAGATTATATCTGTTTGCCAGAACTTCACCGTAAGCACCAACAGTTTTAATAATAAGAACATCTCCCCTTTTAAGCTCAGGTAATTCCATATCCGTCGCAAAAGTATCCGTAGATTCACAAATTGGTCCTACCACGTCATATGGTCTTAGTGAACCAGCACCATTGTACTTTTCAATTTTGTGGTAACTTTTATATAAAGCAGGACGCATTAAATCATTCATTCCAGCATCTACTATGGCAAATTCTTTATGAGTAGCTTTTTTCATATAAAGTACACGCGTAAATAATTCACCACATTGTCCTACAACAGAGCGACCTAATTCAACATGTAACTTAACTTCTTCACTAAAGTTTAGGTTTTCTTTAAATACCTTAAAATAAGCATCAAAATCCGGAGCTTCTGTTGGCTCGTAATAGTTGACACCAAGTCCTCCACCAAGATTGATATATGTTATTTCACAACCTCTCTCAGTAAAATATTCGAAATAGTAATTCACTTTTTCACTGAGGTTAGCAAATACATTCATATTGGTGATTTGAGATCCAATATGGAAATGCAATCCTATGAATTGAATATTTGCCATCGATTTTAATCCCTCAATAGCCGAGTCGATATCATTGTGATGGATACCAAATTTATTGTCAGCTGTACCAGTAGTAATTTGAGCAATTGTCTCTGCTTCAACATTAGGGTTTAAACGAAGTGCTACCCTAGCAATTTTATTTATAGATTCAGCCAATTCATTAATTACCTCCAATTCCTGAATAGACTCAACATGAAAGCAAAATATATCGGCTGTTAGTGCATCCAAAATCTCACGATCGGATTTACCAACTCCGGCAAAAACGATATCAGCACCTTCAAAACCACAGCTTACAGCACGTTTTACCTCATTTCCACTCACGCAATCAGCTCCTAAACCATAAGACTGAATGATGTTTAGAATACGTTCATTATAATTTGCTTTTAAAGCGTAATGAACATCAATTCCATAGGTCTTTGAAGCCTTAACAAGGTTAGTCAAATTACTATTGAGTAATTCTACATCGTAATAATAAAAGGGTGTTGTCATTTCTAACATATCAAAGAAGCTTCTTCAAAACAAACTATATTTAAGGCATTCAAAGCCTCTTTCTTATTTACTGTGTCAATTAGTAAAGTGACATTATGATCACTTGAACCATAACTAATCATTCTTAACGGCACGTTTTTCAACGAGCTAAAAATCTTACTAGCATGTCCAACACTGTCGGCAATAAAATCACCAACTACACAAACTAAAGAATGACCACTTGTCAAACTAACTTCACCCAAATCGGATAAATCCTCCATCAACTCATCTATATTATCCAATCTATCGATGGTAACTGATATAGACACTTCAGATGTAGTAATTACATCGATTGGCATTTGGTGTTTATTAAAAATACTAAATACTTTTTCCAAAAATCCATAAGCCATCAACATTCTGAATGACTTAATTTTCAAAATATGAATTCCATCCCTCGCAGCAACAGCTTTGATACCCTTACCTTGAGTTTTATGACTAATTAGCGTTCCTTTTGCATCCGGGTCACTGGTGTTTTTAATTCGAACAGGAACATTCACAAGTTGAACCGGTAATATACAAGTTGGGTGCAATACCTTTGCCCCAAAATAAGCCAACTCAGCTGCCTCTTCAAAAGACAGATGATCAATAGGAAATGTTTTTTCAACAAACCTTGGATCATTATTGTGCATACCATCAATATCTGTCCAGATTTGCACTTCTGTCGCCATAACACAGCGTCCTATTATAGAAGCAGTATAATCACTCCCTCCTCTTTCAAGATTTCCTATTTGACCATCGTAGGTTTTACATACAAATCCCTCAGTTATAATGATCGCACTATCCTCTTTGGCAATTTCATCCTGAATTCTTTCTTGTATATAGAAATAGTCCGGTTCGTTATTACTATCCAGGCGCATAAAGTTTGTTGCCGGAATATAGCGAACACTTTCTCCTCTATGAATAAGAATTCCAACCATCATCATACATGATAATGTCTCTCCAAAAGTGATAATCTTTTGACGAACCTGCTTTTTATTTGGCTCATCTACCCATTGATTAATTGATTGAATACGAGATTCAACATTTAACCATAAGGTATCTTTTTCTTCCTTACCTATATTTAAAGCAAAAATGGTTTGCTTAAACTTTTCTATTAATGGTAGAATAGATTCCGGTACATCTGCACCTTGTTCAATCTTATCTGCAATTTCATACAAGTAATTTGTCACACCACTCATAGCGGATAAGACAACAATCCTATCATCCTTTACCTCGGACACTAACGAGGCAACTCTTTCCAATTTCTCAAAGCCTCCTACTGAAGTCCCTCCAAATTTCATTACTAACATGACCTGTATCTTTAACTGGTACAAAATTCAATAAAATTTGGAACTAATTGAAATATTTTGGATATTTGTTCAAAATAAAACCAATTGTTAAATTTTTAACAACTAGTACCGTTATGAAAACAATCCCTGAAGTAGTAGAGAAAATAATCTTGGAGAAACCTTTTTTACATGAGGCATTAGCTGAAGGACTTGTTAACGTATCTTCTTTGGCTAGAAAAATTCAACCAGAGATACAAGACTACCTTTCAACACCTGCAGGTATACCAGCCATATCTATGGCTATAAAAAGGATGGACTTCACCATTAATGCAAAAATATCGCTTAAAATGGCGAGTGTTGTTGGTGGAATGGGTGATATAATTGTTCGTTCGGACTTAAGTAGTTTTACCTACCAAAATAGTAGCGATCTGGGAAAGAGAAGATCAGAATTGATGAAACTAATAAGGGATCATAACGATGTATTCTGCACCATTTCTCAAGGGGTATTTGAAACTAATTTTGTTATATCTGAAAAAATTGAAAAAGAATTTAACGAAATATTTAAAGGTGCTCAACGACTATATATCAAAGAAAATTTAGCATCACTAACGGTTAAATTACCAAGTGAGAATACAGAACTTCCCGGCTTATATTATTTCTTTTTCAAGAACCTTACATGGAAAGGAATCAATATCCTTGAAGTAATTTCTACCACAAATGAGTTTACTGTTATTGTAGATACCAAAGATATTGATGTTACTTTTAGTACTATAAAGGGCTTAAAAAATACTTTATTTTAGTCTATCAAGCACCAGTCAATAGGCTCCTGATCACTTTTTAACAAATAGGTGTTCGTTTGACTGAAATGCTTATTTCCAAACCAATAGCCCCTATTTGCACTAAGAGGTGAAGGATGTCCTGATTGTAGAATTAGATGATCTTCACCTTTTATAAATTTTGCTTTCCCTTTAGCAAATCCTCCCCAAAGTAAAAATACCAGGCCATTCTTATGAGTACTCAGCCTGGTTATAACCTCATTCGTAAATTTCTCCCATCCAAATTTCTGATGAGATCCAGCTTTCCCTTCTTCAACCGTAAGTGTAGCGTTCAACATAAGCACTCCCTGATTGGCCCAAAATTCCAGATTCCCTGAATTTGGAATATCAAAACCCAGATCCTCATAAATCTCTTTCATGATATTTTTAAGTGATGGAGGTTTTGGGATTCCATCAGAAACAGAAAAGCACAATCCATTGGCCTGACCATGCCCATGGTATGGATCCTGACCGATAATCACCACTTTCACTTTTTCTAAAGGGCATAAATTGAAAGCCGAAAACACATATTCTTCCGGTGGGAATACATTCGATTCACTAAAAGCTAAATTTACATTTGCCACCAAATCTTTAAAATATTCTTTTGAAAATTCTTTGGATAATAATGTATCCCAACCACCATTCAATGTCACTTTCATCCAGCTCTTTTTTGCGAAGATAATTCATTTTATTTCAAACTCTCAAATTTCAATCGACTGTAATTCAAGTATTTTAGATACTTTTGCAATCGTGTTTGGTACGATTATGGTTAGCTATCAATTAGTGAATCCCATTATAAAATAACCAGCTAAACAACTAGATATTAATAAGTTCCGCTTCAATCTGGAAGTCTATTAACATAAAAATTACATGCGTTTACGATTTTTTCTCATCATCCTTTCATTACTTTTTAGCTTCAACAGTCAAGCACAATTTACTGATAGCTTAAATAGAGACCATTCTTTCAAATCTGCAGTTCTGGCGAAAAGGAACCTTGTTCCACTCGCATTATTATCTGCCGGGATCTTTACCATAAATAATGGAGGACCTTTAAATAGAGAAGAAGTTAAACGTTACCAGGTTGAAAATTATCCTGATTTTGAAAGTTATTTAGAAGACTTTACTGAATTTGCTCCTGCAGCTTTGGTATTTGCACTTCCTGCTACCGGACTTAAACCAAAAAATGATTTCTGGAATCGTACGCCCCTGTATTTAAAATCCGGATTACTTACAATGAGTGTTACGTATATATCAAAAGCTATAATTAATGAGGAAAGACCCCATCAGGGTGTACAGTCTTTTCCTTCTGGACATACCGCACTAGCCTTTGCTTCTGCAACATTCCTTCACAAAGAATACGGGCATATTTCCCCTTTAATTTCTATAGCAGGTTATGCAACAGCTACACAAGTTGGAGTCTATAGAATCCTTAATAGAAGGCATTGGGTTTCGGATGTAATTGCCGGAGCTGCAGTTGGAATTTTTTGTACCAATATTGTTTATTCCACCCATAAATTCAGATGGAAAAAATGGTTTGGAATAAAGTCCAACAAAAGGTTTAGATCATTCTACTCCTCAGAAGGACCAAAAGAGAAAAAACAAAGTGAATTCACCTTAATACCTCAAATGAGTACTGATTATAAAGGAATGGTAATGGTGATAAATTTTTAATCATAAACATACTAAGGTTAAAAATAATACGTTTATAAGAGTTACAAAGCTCTTAGAAATGAGACCGTATATATTTCTTTTAAAATCTATTTTATTTGTTTTCACCACACTTTTGGTGATGGCAGTTTTTTCTTTTCGACCTGCCCCTAAAATATCCAATTGCAATAGTCAAAAGATACAGGCTAAGGTCATTAAAGTATATGCTTCAGGTAGTGATAATTTGGTGTTTGAACTCGAAGATGTGAAGGGGAAATTTTACATTAAAAGAGGGAATTCTCAAATGCTTACCCCTACTAACGTTGAATGCAAATTACTCAATCAGGAAGTGATAATTACCTATCCAAAAAACTGGACCATCTTTGATCCCTTTAATCGGGTACATCCAATTTTTAAAATGACTTTTCAGAAAGAAGTTATTTTCATAGAGACTTAAAGAAGAGTAGTGAAAAGTGTAAAGTGTCAATCATCATTCGTCATTTGTTACTTCCTACTATGTCTTTGTTCTTTTGCCTTGATGCAAAATGAACCAAAAAATCAAGACTTCTTTTAAATAATTAGAAAATACTACGCTTCCTTCCAGGCTGCTAAAAATAACTCGCTCCGCTCAGACAGATTTTTAGGCAAAAAGCCTTTCAGTTACCTTGATTTTCAAACTATTTAAAAAATGTCAAAATAGTATTATTGGTTCGGATGCCTTTTTGAAAGTCAAAATTAAGATTTAAGGAATGAAAAAACGAAATGGCGTTTATATTGATGACGTAGGAATCAATATAAAATTAGCCTGTAGTTTTGAAATGACTGTCCCAAAGGAAAATCCTTATTTTGACAATATTTTTTGCTTTCTTTTTTATCGAATGAAAAAAGAAAGAGCCCAGCGGCTTGAGCGAAATAAAGAGGCATTTTAAATAGCAATGCTATTCAACTTATCTACGTATGTAGAGATGTTTTCCTGTTCTTTTGCCACTTGCCACTAAATAATTAATCAAACAAAAAAAGCCACCGAAAGGGTAGCATTTTTTATATAATTCATAGAGAAATATTTTCTAAACCATGTTGTGATACACATTAAGCACATCTTCATCATCATCCAATTTCTCCAATAATTTATTTACATCTTCTTCTTGTTCCTCGCTCAATGACTTAGTTACCGTAGGAATTCGTTCAAATCCGGAAGTAATAATTTCTATTGAATTCTCTTCCAAATATTTTTGAATAGCACCAAAACTTTCAAAAGAACCATAGATCATTATTCCTTCTTCCTCATCAAACACCTCGTCAGCACCAAAGTCAATCAATTCCAATTCCAGCTCTTCAGCATCTTGTCCATCCTTTTTAATCAAGAAATTACAGGTATGCTCAAACATAAATTCTACAGAACCCGACGTTCCCATACTTCCATTGGTTTTACTGAAGTAACTACGAACATTCGCTACTGTACGGTTATTATTATCTGTAGCTGTTTCAACCAATACAGCAATACCGTGTGCAGCATATCCTTCAAATACAACTTCCTTATAATCTGAAGTATCCTTAGATGATGCTTTTTTAATCGCTCTATCTACGTTATCTTTTGGCATGTTAGCAGCCTTCGCATTTTGGATAACGGCTCTCAATTTGGAATTCGTTTCCGGATCTGCTCCAGACTCTTTAACTGCGATTACAATCTCCCTTCCAATTTTTGTAAAAGTTTTGGCCATTTGCGACCATCGCTTCATTTTTCTTGCCTTCCTAAATTCAAAAGCTCTTCCCATGGTATTTTTATTTACTTATATATTCTTGAACTCAATAGAACACAAATTTAATTGAAATTTAACTTTGAGCAAGCCTAATATAAAAGGAATTGAAACAACGGACAGAGTTTAATTTACAGATCTGTTAGTAGTGACTAGTTACTGGCTACTAATTGCTGGTTTTTGGGATTGTGGAAATTTATGAATGACGAATTACTAGTTACTGGTTCCTGGTTCCTGGTTACTGCTTACTGATTAATACTATTTCGACATTTTTTAAATAATTTGAAAATCAAGAAGACTGAAAGGCTTTTTGCCTAAAAATCTGTCTGAGCGTAGCGAGTTATTTTTAGCAGCCTGAAAGGAAGCGTAGTATTTTCTAATGATTTAAAAGAAGTCTTGATTTTTTGGTTCATTTTGCATCAAGGCAAAAGAACAAGACATTCTCATTACCAATCTATTTTTTTAATAACCATACTATATTAAACCGCCTCTTTATATCGCTCAAGCCGCTGGGCTCTTTCTTTTTTCATTCGATAAAAAAGAAAGCAAAAAATCTTGTCAAAATAAGGATCACCCCCTGCGGGTCATTCATTTCGTCACTACAGGCTATTTTTATGCATTCCTTTCAGTCATACATAAACGCCATTTCGTTCCTGCATTCACTGGATCTTAATTTTGACCTTTAAAAAGGCATCCAAACCAGTAAAACTATCTCGACATTTTTTAAATTATTTGAAAATCAAGAAAACTGAAAGGCTTTTTGCCTAAAAATCTGTCTGAGCGTAGCGAGTTATTTTTAGCAGCCTGAAAGGAGGCGTAGCATTTTCTAATGATTTAAAAGAAGTCTTGATTTTTTGGTTCATTTTGCATCAAGGCAAAAGAACAAATAGTAGTAGCAAGTGGAAAGTGGCTAGTGGTTACTTGTTACCTGTTATTGATTACTGGTTTCTGATTACTAGTTACTGGTTACTGGTTACTGATTACTGGTTTCTAATTACTGATAACTAATTTACTTTTTAAGACCTTGACAAAGACCTGAAAACGCATTTTAAGACAATAATAATTATTTAATATCCCTTAAAACGACAAAAAAATAGCTTAGACTCTATAGACAGGACTTTTCGTTTTTAATCACCGGACGGTAAAAAACCAATAAAAAATGTGTAGAATTCCGTTTTTTATACAAATCATTCTAAAACAGCCTTGTTGACACTGTTAATTTGCGATAGTTTCGCAAAAACATCTAGAAACAGGACAATATATTGATTGTCAAATTTCAGGAATTTAGCTTAGTAACCTAACACTATTATCTATTGGTAATAGATATCCTATAAACTCTCTTCTCTATGGGCATATATATTTTTAATCAGAATGTAATGTATTTACTAAATGCATTACTCGTTATTCAGGCAATGGTAGCAGGTTTAATTTTAATATATAAATCCACTCCTAAAAGGCCTTCATTCTATTTGGCTCTTTTTTTTCTTGTTTTTTCCATTAGTGAATTGCTCCATTTGATGTACACAGGAGAATATCTTGAGGAGTCTTCAATGCTGATTTTTGCACCCATATCATTTATCTTTCTTGCATTCCCCCTGTTATTCCTCTATGTGAAAGGTTTATTTACAACACTCCATTTTAAAAAAATACGACTTCACCTGATTCCCGGCATGCTGGAACTTTTTATTTTTTTAATACTAGCTATTTATTTTTCTCCTGAGGAGAGATTGAAACTATTGAACACTAAGGGCCATATGATTGGTAGGGAAGTGTATTTTTTTAGTGCCTGGGTGTGTCAAATTTACTATGTTATTCGAATTATAAAATTATTGAATAGAAATAAGGAGGAATTAAATGATTATTTTTCAAACCTTATAGGTAGGTCAATTTGGCTACGCTATGTGGCTTTTGGATACCTGATTTTTGGAGCTGTAAATTTGATGTTTTCTACTTTTTATATACTACACGTATTGGGCTATACATGGGTTCCCAAATATTACATTCCTACTTTATTCGTCTTTCTGACAGTATTGGAATTGACCCTGATTTATACAGCTACAACTTTTGCGTTAAAGCAACAATACTGTATTAGACTAAGCAAAATTACGCTGAATCCAAAAAACCAGAAAAAAATAAATCCAAATCCAAAGAGTACTACTGATGACGATCAAAAAGATTTAGAAATTTATACCAATCTCTTAAGATTGGTAGAGGATACGAAATGTTTTAAAAATCCGGATTTAACTATTGCCACTTTGGCTGATACATTAGGTGTTCATCATCGAAAGTTATCGCAAATAATCAACCTGAAAGCGAAATGCAACTTTAATAGTTTTATAAATAAATACCGGGTGGAAGAAGCCAAGGAAATAATGAGCCAACCCGAACTGGCAAGAAAGCTAACATTGGAAGTCCTCGGTGCCGAGGTTGGATTTAAGTCTCGTAGTTCGTTATACAGTGCCTTTACAAAATTTGAAGGTCGCACACCGGGAGAATTTATGAACAATTTTTAATTCGTCGTAGTCTCCGAATTTGACACTCTTTTTAGTGGCAAGTGGCAAGTGGTAAGTGGCAAGTAGCAAGTGGCAAGTGGCAAGTGGCAAGTAGCAAGTGGCAAGTACAAAACTATTAGAACCAGTAATACCATTTCGACATTTTTTAAATAGTTTGAAAATCAAGAAGACTGAAAGACTTTTTGTAAAAATCTGTTTGAGCGGAGCGAGTTATTTTTACAGTCTGAAAGGAAGCGTAGTATTTTCTAATTATTTAAAAGAAGTCTTGATCTTTTGGTTCATTTTGCATCAAGGCAAAAGAACAAGACATTCTCATTACTAATTACTGCTTACTAATTACTAATTACTGCTTACTAATTACTGATTAATAATAAAGTTTATTAATAAGGCTATTTTCAAAATAATTGACTTTACTCTTTCCTATTTGCCTTAAACTACAATCCCTTATCTGCCTAGGCCTATAGTTCATCGAATCATATATCTAAAATTCCGTTTTCCATACATTTAAAGCCTGTTTTTATCAAATACTTTTGTTTGAGCAAGATATATTCGCCCTGTAATAAAAAAGTTAAAGTTGATAGTTGATCGCCTTAACAAACAAAATGTAAAGTATGAGAATCGATTTCAAATTAATTAAAAACACGCAGGTGCTTTCCGGATTATTTTTTCTGATTGCACTATTTTTTATGCAGAGCGGTTTTGCACAAAATGCACCTGTTGCTTTTGAAATGCAGAACAATATGGCTGCTCAAAAAGTATATGGGCAAACAGATTTTACTAGCAACGGGGCAGCTACAACCCAGTCCAGGATGGACCGGACCAGTCAAACCGCCATCGACCCAACAACTGGAAAGGTCTTTATTTCCGGAAGAGATAATAATCGTATACTACGTTTTGCAAGTATCGATAGGTATCAAAATGGTGAAGCTGCAGAGGCGGTATTGGGACAACCGAACTTTACAACCTCAACTGCCTCCAATGCAATAAATGGGTTAAATACACCTAATGGAATTTTTGTAGATAATACCGGGATATTATGGGTTGCAGACTTTTCTAATCACCGTGTATTACGTTTCAACGATGCCTCCACCAAAGTAAATGGAGCAAATGCCGATGGGGTACTGGGACAAAGTAATTTTAGCAATAACCTGGCAAACCGGGGATTGATTTTCAGTGCCGCTGCCAATACGATGGACAGTCCGATATCCCTTTATGTAGAATCTGACGGAACGCTATGGGTTGGAGATGGGATGAATAATCGCTTATTACGTTTCGATAATGCAGCTTTACAGGCAAATGGAGCCGATGCTGATGGAGTACTCGGACAAGCCGATTTTACTTCAAACTCTACTGGTACCAGCCAATCCGCAATGTATTTTCCATCCGGAGTAACCGTAGACAATAGTGGACGTTTGTATTTAGCAGATGCATTGAATGACCGTGTTCTGTGGTGGAACAATGCTAAAGGGAAAACCAATGGAGCCAATGCGGATGGTCTGTTGGGACAATCTTCCTATACAGGAAATACTTCCGGTGTAGCCCAAAATAAATTCTCCAGCGTTAATCATGTGAGTGTCGATCCAAAAGGACGATTCCTTGCTGTAACTGATGCTAATAATCAACGTGTTCTAATCTTTCTAAGACCTGGACAACAAAGTGGATTGGTAGATGCAGATTATGTTTTAGGACAACCCAATTTCACCTCGACGACAATCAATAACGGAGGTGTTTCGGCAACTAGTTTATTTGCCCCAAGAGGGAATTTCATCTATCAAACTGCTAATTTTGAGACGCTATTGTACACAGCTGATTATGTTAATAACAGGGTAAAACTACACGTTCTGTTCGATGAAATTAACATTGATGCCAATACAGCATTGAATAATACACCTGTTTCAGATAGTTTGCAGGCTACGGAATTAGATGGTGATGCATTGACATTTACCATACTAAGCAATACTGCCAAGGGAACAACTGTTTTAGACAATGCGACTTCAGGAGATTATACCTATACTCCTG